>Ga0209467_1000770_pt1 | contig 36421 bp, 34 predicted proteins | sample Higcelwee11metaG_FD_187175 | JGI IMG/M metagenome (GOLD analysis project Ga0209467, IMG submission 187175) | Freshwater pond sediment microbial communities from the University of Edinburgh, under environmental carbon perturbations - High... | ecosystem: Environmental > Aquatic > Freshwater >... | reverse complement strand
TCAAAACTCTCGAAGAGCAGTTCGACAAAGTGCTCTTCGACAGCCCGCCGCTCTTCCTCAGCGATGCGGCCCAGCTTGCCCACTCAATCGACGGCATCATCCTCGTCAGCCGCCTGTACTATACCAATCGGAAGCCGATACTCGAATTCACAAAAGACCACTTCCTCAGCTCCGCAATCATCGGTATAGCCGTAATCGGCTCAAAAGAAAAACGCTGGTACGGTTATGGCAAATACGGCTCCAAGCGCTACGGCTACGGAGCCTACGAGGAGAAAGTGTGAAAATAGCGGGATGGCGAGATGGCTGGATGGCCAAAATCATCTTTTGCTATTAAGCTAACAAGCCATCAAGCAGTCCTGTAACATGGCCAGATAGCTGGATAGCGAGATAGCCAAAATCTTTTCTTGCTAATCAGCTAACAAGCCTCCCCAAAAATGACCTACAAAGACCTCATGGTCTGCCAGAAAGCCGATGCCTTTGCGCAATCAGGTCTATCTGAAAACGAGGTCGTTTCCAAATGATGAGCTGTTCGGTATAACATCACAGATCAGAAGGGCAGCCTTGTCAGTGCCGACCAATATCGTTGAAGGCTATGCGAGGAAGGGGGATAAAGAACTTGCAAGGTTTCTCAATATTGCAATAGGATCTTTAGCAGAAACCGAATATCTCCTGGGATTCGCAAACAGGTTAGGATACATCGATACAACTGATTTTAAGGAGCTTGAGACGCTAAATGATGACGTATCGAAAGCATTATGGACGTTTTACAAAAAAATTATATCGGCTTGATGGCCAGATAGCTTAATGGCTAGTTGGCGGGAAAGCGGGAAAGCAAGGCAGCCAAAATTCCCTCTTGCTATTCAGCCATCAAGCTAACAAGCCATCCTAAAAAAAATGCTAAAAATCGCCATCATCGGTCTTGGCTACGTCGGCCTGCCTCTTGCCGTTGAATTCGGGAAAATCCGTCCTGTTGTTGGATTCGATATCAATACAGCGAGGATCAGCGATCTTCGAAATGGTAATGACTGTACGCTTGAAGTTACTGCTCAAGAACTTGAATCTGCTGCGTATCTTGAATACAGCTGCGATATTGAAGACCTTCGTGAATGCGGTGTTTTCATCGTCACCGTTCCGACCCCCATCGATCAGGTAAAGCGGCCCGATCTCACGCCACTTGTAAAGGCAAGCGAAACCGTCGGTAAGGTGATGCGACCGGGTGCCACTGTCATCTACGAATCCACCGTCTATCCAGGATGTACGGAAGAGGTCTGCGTGCCAGTTCTTGAGAAACATTCCGGTCTTACCTATAACAAGGACTTTTTCTGTGGATACAGCCCTGAACGCATCAATCCTGGCGACAAGGTCAATACCCTCACTACTATCAAAAAGGTCACGAGCGGATCCAATCCCGAAGCTGCCAAAGTCGTCGATGACCTCTATTCAGCTATCATCAAGGCAGGAACCTTCCCGGCAAGCAGCATCAAGGTAGCAGAAGCTGCTAAGGTGATTGAAAATACCCAGCGCGATATCAATATTGCCCTTGTCAATGAGCTCTCCGTCATCTTCGACAGGCTGGGCATCGATACCATCGAGGTACTGGAAGCCGCCGGAAGCAAATGGAACTTTCTGCCTTTCCGTCCCGGAATGGTTGGCGGCCACTGCATTGGCGTAGATCCATACTACCTCACGCACAAGGCCGAAGAGGTAGGGTACAATCCGCAGGTCATTCTCGCAGGGCGTCGTATCAACGATAATATGGGCAGGTATGTGGCTCGAAACGTCGTTAAAATGATGCTTGCAAACGGCATCGATGTGGCGCGCAGCACTGTTGGTGTCATGGGCATTACCTTCAAGGAGAACTGTCCGGACATCCGCAACAGTAAAGTGATCGACGTGATCAACGAGCTGAAAAAGTGGAATGTCAATGTCGTTGTAGCAGATCCCTGGGCCAGTTCCGATGAGGTGATGCACGAGTACGGCATACCGCTTGGTGACATCGGCGCTACCAGTCCGGTTGACTCCCTTGTCGTAGCAGTGGCACACAACGAGTATCGTGACCTATCTCCGGAAGCACTGCGTTCGCTGTGCCGCATCGACAACCCGGTGCTGGCCGACGTTAAAGCCATGTATGATCGTTATGCGTGCCAGAATGCAGGCTTTTCGGTTTTTCGCCTCTAATAGTAATTATAGCCCTTTACAGCAGTTTCTATGCATCGATACAACCCAATCACCGGCCGTAAAATCCGCATGGCAGTAGTCGGCTGCGGACGCATCTCAAAAAACCATTTCGGTTCGATCGAAAAGCATACAGATAGTATCGAGCTGGCAGCTCTCTGCGATGTTAACAGGGAGAATCTCGAAGAACACAAGACCCGGTATACTGTTCCGGGCTATCGTGACCTCGCAGAGATGCTTCAGCAGGAACAAATCGATCTCGTTTCCCTCTGTACCCCAAGCGGCATTCATCCGGAACAGACTGTTATCGCCGCGCGACACAACGTACATGTGATGACCGAAAAGCCCATGGCAACGCGTTGGCAGGATGGCGTGCGCATGGTAAAAGCATGCGATGATGCAGGAGTTCGCCTGTTCGTCGTCAAACAGAACCGACGGAACACCACATTGCAGCTGCTCAAGCGTGCGATCGATGAAAAGCGCTTCGGCAAGATCCACATGGTTCACCTCAATGTTTTCTGGTCACGCCCGCAGTCATATTACGATCAGGCAAAATGGCGTGGCACTTGGGAATTCGATGGCGGAGCATTCATGAACCAGGCGAGCCACTACGTTGACCTGCTGGACTGGCTTATCGGACCTGTTGAGAAAGTGCAGGCCATGATGAGCACCACTCGCGATATCGAAGTTGAAGATACCGGAGTGCTCAATGTCAAATGGCGCAACGGAGCCTTGGGTTCAATGAGCGTAACGATGCTCGCTTACCCTCAGAATCTCGAAGGAAGCATCACCATACTTGGCGAAAAAGGTTCTGTCCGAATAGGCGGATTAGCGGTAAACGATATCCAGCTCTGGCAGTTCGAGGAGCCGAAAGATTACGACGAACAGATACAGAAAGCCAATTACGAAACCACTTCGGTCTATGGCTTCGGTCACCCGCTTTATTACAGGAATGTCATCGACGTGCTTCGTTGCGAGGCCGAGCCGGAAACCGATGGCAGGGAAGGGCTGAAATCCCTTGAGTTGCTTATTGCCGCCTATCTTTCAGCACGTGACGGCAAGACCATATCGTTGCCTCTGGAGTACTGAATGAACATTGGGGTCGTCGGTGGCGGCATCAACGGCCTCTGCTGCGCCTGGCAGCTCTCACAACAGGGGCATACAGTCCGCCTTTACGAGCGCGATACCATTATGAGCGCCACCAGCCGGGCTTCTTCAAAGCTCCTGCACGGGGGGCTGCGATACCTTGAAAACGGGGAGTTTCGCCTTGTACGCGAAGCCCTTCGCGAGAGGGATTTATGGATCAGAAGAGTGCCCGGGTTGGCAAAACCAATACGCATTGTCATACCGGTTTACAGAAAGGCTCGTCGAGATGCTTGGATGTACTCTGCAGGTCTGTTTCTGTACGACACGCTTGCGGGAAAAAGTCTTCTGCCGAAAGCCAGAAGAATTACTGTCCATGATTTGCTGAGTGGTGATCCGAGTCTTAAGCGTGCTGATCTGATTGGAGGATATGAATTCTCGGACGGCTTGATGGACGATTACGCCTTAGGATTGTGGGTTGCTGAAGAAGCGAGAAAAAGCGGGGTGGCGATTACCGAGCACAGCGAAGTGAGCTCGATCGATTGCGAAGGAAGGCTTAAGACCGCAGACGGCACGACCAACAGCCATGACCGGGTACTCAATATCGCAGGCCCATGGGCGCATCGACTTCTGGAACTCTCCGGCATCGAGGCTCCCTATATGCTCGACCCGATCCGTGGCAGCCATCTGGTACTGGACACACCCTGCAATCGGGCTTACCTGCTTGAAGTGCCGGGAGAACGGCGGATATTCTTTGTATTGCCCTGGAAAGGGCAAACCCTGCTTGGTACAACGGAAGTCCGTCAAACACTGGATGATCCGATTGTGTGCAGCGAAGAAGAGAGAACCTATCTGCTTACAGCGTACAGGCACTATTTTCCCGATATACATCCTGAAGTTGTCGAAACGTTTTCGGGTCTGCGCCCGCTGCTCTATAGCGCCAAAGACCCAAATCGGGCAACCCGTGAATACGCATTACATCGAACAGCCAACCTGCTTACCGTATTTGGCGGTAAATGGACTACGGCAATGGCCCTGGCAGAAAAAGTAACCAAAGCAATTCAATAAAGCTTATGACTGACATCACGATTCATCCCACAGCAATAGTCGATGAAGGTGCCTGGATAGGTGAGGGCAGCCGAATCTGGCATTGGGTTCACGTCTGCGGTGGAGCAAGAATAGGAAAGGGCGTTTCATTGGGGCAGAACGTTTTTGTGGGTAACAGGGTCGTTATCGGCGACAAGTGTAAAATCCAGAACAATGTGTCTGTTTACGATAACGTTACGCTTGAAGAGGGTGTTTTCTGTGGCCCAAGCATGGTTTTTACCAATGTCTATAATCCCCGCTCCCTGATCGAACGCAAGAATGAGTACCGTGATACCCTTGTGAAAAAAGGTGCAACTCTTGGCGCCAACTGTACGATTGTATGCGGCATTACCATCGGGGCGTACGCATTCATTGGTGCAGGCTCAGTTGTCAACAAGGATGTCAAGCCTTACGCGCTCATGGTTGGTGTGCCTGCTCGTCAAATAGGCTGGATGAGCGAATTCGGTGAACAGATACCGCTCCCTTTGGAAGGCAGCGGAGAATACTCATGCCCGCATAGCCGGCAACAATACCGGTTGAACGATGCTCACATCGAGTGCTTTGTGAAATAAGTCAAAATACTATACATGTCGATTCCCTTTATAGATCTCAAATCTCAATACCAGGCACTGAAGCCTGAAATTCAGGCACGAATCAACGCTGTACTCGAGCATGGGCAGTACATTCTTGGCCCTGAAGTTCGCGAACTTGAGGAAAAACTCGAAATCTACACGGTAGCCAAACATTGCATTGCCGTCTCGAGCGGAACGGATGCTCTCCTGATAAGCCTCATGGCTATTGGCATTGGCCCGGGAGATGAAGTCATAACCACGCCATTTACCTTTGTCGCAACCGCAGAGGTTATCGTGCTGCTCGGGGCAACGCCAGTTTTTGTGGACATTGAACCTGATACCTGCAATATCGATGTCAGCAAAATCGAAGCGGCTATTACCGTTAAAACAAAAGCGATCATGCCGGTGAGCTTGTATGGGCAGCCTGCAGATATGGATGAGATCAACGCCATTGCTACAAAACATGGGAACATTCCCGTCATTGAGGATGCATGTCAAAGCTTCGGGGCAACCTACAAGGGCAAGAAAAGCTGCAATCTCAGTACCATAGGGTGTACCAGTTTCTTTCCGAGCAAACCGCTTGGTTGTTACGGTGACGGCGGTGCAATATTTACGAATGACGACGAACTGGCACAAGCATGCAGGGAGATCCGTGTACACGGCCAAAGCAGGCGTTATGTCCATACCCGTATCGGAGTTGGTGGACGCATGGATACCCTGCAGGCAGCGATTCTTCTTGCAAAGCTTGAGCGGTTTGATTGGGAGGTGGATCAGCGCGTCGCGATCGGGAAGCGCTACAACGAGCTGATGGATAATGCAGGTATTAGACGGATGAGCCAGCGAAAAGACCGCACAAGTATCTTTGCGCAGTATACGGTGTTTATTGAGGATCGTGATACTGTTCAGGCGCAACTCAAGAGCACAGGTATACCAACTACGGTGCATTACCCTTTATCGCTTCATCTTCAGCCCGCGTTTTCTGGCTTCGGTAGTATTGAAGGAACCTGTCCGGTTGCAGAAGCTGTCAGTCAGAAAGTGATGAGCCTGCCGATGCATCCCATTCTGACTGAAGAGACTATGATCGCCATAGCCGGTTCACTGCGGGAGGTTCTCAGTTGAAAATAGTCACAGTAATCGGCGCAAGACCGCAATTTGTCAAAGCTGCTGCCGTCAGTCGTGCGATCGCAGAATATAACAATACCGTCTGTGGAGATGATGCTGTGATCAACGAGATCATTGTGCATACCGGACAGCACTTTGACGCAAACATGTCCGATATCTTCTTTGAAGAGATGCTGATACCGCAACCGCACTATCATCTTGAGATTCATTCGTTAAGTCATGGAGCAATGACTGGCCGCATGCTTGAACAGATTGAAGCGGTACTCTTGAGAGAAAAGCCTGATTACGTGATGGTTTATGGTGATACCAATTCAACACTGGCAGGTGCACTTGCCGCAAGTAAACTGCATATTAAGGTTATCCATGTAGAGGCTGGACTACGCAGTTTCAACTTGAAGATGCCGGAAGAGATCAACCGGATTTTGACTGACAGGATCAGTGATATTCTCTGCTGTCCGACTGAGACAGCTATCGGGCACCTCAAACATGAGGGTATTAACACAGGCTTGGTCGACAAAGTCAATCATCCGCTAGTGGTTGAAACAGGAGATGTCATGCTTGATGCAGCACTTTACTACAGCAAGCTTTCGCAGGAGAAAAGCACTCTTATCAAAGATCTGCGACTGGATGGAAAGGATTTTGTTTTATGCACAATTCATAGAGCAGAAAATACCGATGACCCCGAACGACTTAAAGCTATATTTGCTGCACTCCGTGAGATCAGCAAGGAGATGAGGGTTGTTTTGCCTCTTCATCCCAGAACCAGAAAGATTCTCGAAACAAGCAATGCAACCGTTTTATCTGATAACTCTTCTCCCTCAGAGTCGCTGATTATCATAGATCCTGTCGGATACTTTGATATGCTCGAACTTTTGAAACAGACAAGCATGGTCATGACGGACAGCGGCGGATTGCAAAAAGAGGCATACTTTTTTGGCAATCCGTGTGTAGTACTTCGCGATGAGACAGAGTGGACTGAATTGGTTGAGCTGGGATATAATGTACTTGCCGGTGCAACCCATTCGAGTATTGTCAATGCATATAATCAACTGAGTAATAGAACTACTCAAATTGAGCCGGGAATATACGGGAATGGAGAAGCTGCGCATAAAATTATAGATGCCCTGCAAAGGGGCAATCCAGCTTCAATCAATACATCTGAGTTCCCGGAAACTACCAGTGCCTGATTCTACCAAAGGGGTTACCAACAAAGTTCCCGAGACAACGCGGACAGGCAAAGTGCTTGCGCTTTCCCTAGGCAGCGCGTTATCGATGATTTCAAGCATTGCTTTGGGGATGATATCGTCTCGTTACCTTTCTAAGCATGACTACGCAACCATCCAGCAGACATTTCTCGCTTACAACTTTGCTGTTCCGATTCTGATGCTCGGCTTGCCCAATGCTGTTTACTATTTTTTGCCAAGGGAACAACAATGCAAGCGAGGTGTACTCATTGACAACATAGCGCTTTTACTGGTGGCGGGACTTTTGTTCAGTCTCTTTATTGGATTCGGAGGACACAAGTTGCTTGCTATGCGGTTTAATAATCCTGATTTGCTCCATACCTTGCCCTGGCTGGTGCTCTATCCGCTTTTACTTATGCCTGTTGCAGGGGTGAGTGCTGTTCTGGTTTCTGCGGATCAAACGAAAACCTTGGCAGTGTACAACATGATTTCAAGCTTGGTTCTTACGTTATCCGGTATTATTGCTGTTCTTGCAACAAAGTCCTACGCTGCACCAATTATTGTTCGCGTTATTGTTCCGGCGTTATTTCTGCCGATAGCGCTTTTCTTGATGTTTAAGGCGGTTCCCGGTAAAATACGTTGGCCAAAATGGCTGGACATGCAGGCGATGGTCCGTTATTCTGTGCCGCTTGGTCTTGCCTCCATCTTCGGGAGAATCACACTGCAGATGGATAGTATGATTGTTTCGTCAATGTGTTCCCCTGAAGATTTCGCGGTATACTACAATGGTGCGATGGAACTTCCACTGATCGGTATCATCACCGGATCAATTACAACGGTTATTTTTGCTGAAATGGCTAAGCTTTGCGCCAGAGGGGATAAGGTTGCAGCCTTGCAGCTTTTTCATAAAGCGAGTATCAAGTCTGCCTCTATTCTGTTTCCAACCATGTGTTTCCTACTCGTTACAGCAACTCCTTTTATTACTGTTCTCTATTCCGAGCAGTATCAGGCAAGCGTTGTCCCGTTTGTTATTTATCTCTTTGTGCTGCCGATTCGGATTGTTGTTTATGGTGCTGCACTTATGGCTCTTGGTATGACGCGTGTGGTGTTGTTTCGTAGTATAATTGATCTGGCGATTAACGCAATTCTATGCTTTTTCCTGGTTAAGAAATTAGGATATATTGGAGCTGCTATTTCACTTATACTTACATTGTATTTGTGGACTACACCGTATAATCTTTACGAAATATCGAAAGGGTTTGGTATTAAATGGAGTGCAAGTTTGCCGTTTAAAGCGCTTTTCAAAATATTATTTATTTCTCTGTTATGCATGCCGCTTGCCGCTATTGGAGTGTATGCTTTTCCGGTGATATCATTTGCTCGATTGATACTTGCAACGATCCTATACTTGCCGATAGTTGGCTATCTACTGTACCGTAATAACTTTCTTAGCTTGCCACCCAGACTTGCACGAATGATTCCCCGACTGTAAAAAGCTCGAGCATAATAATAAAATCGATAAAAATGAGTTTTGAGAAAAGTTATTACGAGAATGCTAATCTTTGGAAATATGAAAGCTTTAGCCAAGCTGATCATGACCGCTATGCAACTATCGCGGGTAAGTTGCCGGAAACAGTTCGGACTTTGCTTGATGTTGGTTGTGGAAACGGTCTTTTTTTGAAGTATCTGACGGAAAAAAAGCAAAATTGTTATGATCGTTTGTGTGGAACTGATAGAAGTACAGTAGCATTGGCATGTGTTGAAGCAGACAAAATTCAGGCAAGTATAGACTCATTGCCATTCATAGACGATGAGTTTGATATGGTATCTTGTATGGAAGTTCTCGAACATCTACCGAAAGAAACTTTTGTCTTGGCTCTTAACGAGTTAAGTAGGGTATCTTCTCGTTACATCCTTATAAGTGTTCCCTATGATCAAAATTTACGATTATCACTCACAGAATGTTCTGAATGTTGCTGTCGTTTTAATCCTTATTATCATCTTCGTAAATTCGACCAAAATACGATGCTGCATTTATTTGATGAAAAAGGGTTTAGATGTGTTGAAGTATTTTATATCAAACCTAGTCGGATTGTGCCTGATGAAATTGAAAAGCTGTTGAGAATTTTTGGAGCAATAAAAAGAATAATTCTACGAGAAAGTGGCCCATCAATGCAAAAAAATGCAATTTGTCCTGCATGCGGGAATACTCTTCGAGAAAAGAATAAGTCGACGATATTAAATGAGATAAGTCATAGTTCAGTAGTATCGATAAGATCATTATTTGCTATAAAATCAAGTTGGCGTTGGATATGTGCTCTATATGAAAAAGAGTAATCAATAGGAAATTAAATTAATACCAGTGGACTACGTTGTTAAAATACAAAGTGATGGAAAGAGCATTATATTTTAGGGAAAAGCATAATTAGGTAGAGTACCTAAGCCCATTATGATAAAAAAAATCTTGGCTATTCGAACAAATGAGTATCCTCATAGTGCTACGGCAACTCGTCGATTTGAGTCATTCTGTCATTATCTTCATGAGGCCGGTTATGAAGTAACTCTACTGGCTTCGATGCCAACGGAACCTGATATGATTGGTAAAAAATATTTCCACTCAGCTTGCCATTTTAATGTCATACAGATTCCTGTTCCGAGATATAAAAGAAAAACATTTTCTCGGATTGAGACTTATCTTTCAAGAACACTATTTCCTGAATTACAATATAGCTTTGCTGCAAATAATATTATTGAAGCTACAGCTGATAGATTGTTGAAAAAAGAGCGATTTGATTTTATCCTGACTACATATCCCCCTATGGGTTCATTACTCGTGTCCGATCGGCTGTCACGTAGCTATGGTATTCCATGGATTGCTGATTTACGCGATATTCCTGATGAAATTGATGTTAATCGAGAGCGTTTGATTACTCGTCGTTCGGTAAGCTTGATTACGAAGGCATGTGCAAGTTCAGCACATATTTTTACTGTTTCTGAGCCGTTAGCTTTGCGCTTATGTACTGAATATGATATGCAGGTTCCAGTTACAACCATCTATAATGGTTTTGAAGAAAGTGATTTTCCTGCACCTGTTATTCACGCTTGCGCTAATAAATTTAAAATTACTTATTGTGGCTCTTTAGGATATGGACGTGATTTAACTTTATTGCTTTGTGCTCTTGATATGCTTTTCAATCAGGGAGTGGATCTGCAAGATGTAGAAATCCATATCTATGGTGTTTCTGATATCTCAAACATTAATATAGGAGGATGGTGTTCATCTCAGTGTATCAAATGCCATGGCAAGGTTTCGCATACTGAATCCATTATTGCTCAAATGGACTCAGCCATTTTACTCAGTCTGTCGTCCCCAAAAAGTAAAGGCATTCTTACATCAAAGATATTTGAGATCGCAATGATTGGTAGACCTGTGCTCAGTATTCCGGCTGATGGTGATGTATTAGATCAATTTGTTCGTCAAGCTAATATCGGTCTTGCTAGTGGTGATGTTAGTGATGTTGCTGAATTTCTTAAACATTATCTTTTTGAGTGGAAGAAGGAAGGCCGGTTACCAGTTACATCTCCTGACAGCAACTATATAAGCGGATTCTCACGACGTGTACAGGCTGCTAAAGTGATTGACTTAATAGGGGGAATGTGATAATGCTCAATAGTTTAATAACAAAGAAATATGGATTTAAATCTCTTTGGGTCATATTCCCCGCCTCTTGAGGCGTAAAGTATGATAGAGTTATCTTCAAAATACCCCGCTGCCTGCTGCGGGGTTCTTTATAAAAGGAATGGGTCTTTAGTGTCTTCAGTAGAAGAGAATATACGATATGAGATGTATATTCAAGGATTTAAAATGTTTTTTGATAACCCTCTTTTTGGTGTTGGATTAGGTAACATTAAAACTCATTTTTATAGCGGGCATTTTTCTTATTCTGATTATAATAGAGCCGTTATCAACTACGGGTCTCCCGTGTTTTATCTTATGTTAAGTAAAAGGGTCCCATTTTCAATATTTATTTTAAGATTATTTCACTGATGGATGGAGAAATACGAAGCGTTATTGTTGGTGGTGATGTTGTTCCCATGGGAGAATATGAAATGCTTTTTTCTGTCGGGAATGCTAAAGCGATTTATGGTGAAATGCTTTCTTTTTTTGAGAATGCACATTATTCTATTGTTAATCTTGAATGCCCTTTGGTAAATGAATCGGATCCAATTGTAAAGACAGGAAAGAATTTTTTTGCGCCTTGTTCATGTATTAATGGTATTGTCAATTCAGGTATAAAAGCAGTTAATCTTTCAAACAATCATATTTTGGATCAGGGCGCTAAAGGTTTAATTAGTACCATTGATGTTTGTAAGTCTCATTCAGTTGATTTTATTGGCGCCGGGTATAATCTTAGTGATGCAGGGAATTTATTGATTAAAAATCTGGATGGTGTCCGTGTGGCTTTTTTAGGTGTTGCTGAAAATGAGTTTAGTATTGCAACTAATACAAGTCCTGGTGCCAATCCTGTTGATCTTATTAAGATATATGATTTAATAAGATCGAACAATAAAAAATTTGATTATCTAATTATACTTTTTCATGGCGGTGTAGAGTATTATCACTATCCAAGTCCAGGTTTTCAACGTTTATGTAGGCATATGATAGACTTAGGTGCGTGTGCAGTTATTTGCCAGCATTCTCATTATCCTGGAACATATGAGTGGTATAATGGTTTTCCGATAATATATGGACAGGGTAATCTTATTGCAAACACAACGGCTCGGATTAATGATATTGAGTGGTATAGAGGTTTTTTGGTGGAATTAAAGCTTAGTGCGATTGGGTTTAATGTTGATATTGATTTTGTTGGTTATTATCAGTCATTTGGCCAGCTTGGAGTTAAGGTTATGGATTTTAATCAGTTTGATGCATTTAAGTCAGATTTTATTGCAAGATCTTTAATTCTTGATGATTTTGTGGCTTTAAGTGAGTTGTGGGAACAACACTGTGAAAAAGAAAAGTCGAAATATATTAGTTTATTGTTAGATCATAACAAAATCTATACATTATTAGAACGAAAATATTCTTTTTTTAGCAATCTGTTGAAAAAACAGGATATAGTAAAAAAAATTAATTTTATTAGATGCGAAACACATCGAGAGAAGCTTCTCTATATTTTAGAAAGATTATTAAAATAGAATAGTTAAGATGGGTGCTTTTTTTCTTTATAAAAAGAATAATTCTCATTCTCTTGAAGATGTTTGGAAGCTCTTTAAGAAAAAAGGATTTGCCGATCCATTGGTATACACTGTTGGGGAATGGACCATTTGGCTATATCGCAAGATACTTGTTCAATATGAAAACTATATAAGTTCTGTTGATCGATATTCATTGTATGCCTGTGGGACGTTTGTATATCGAGGTTTAGGTTACAGGCAATCAATCAAGCGCTTGCTTGAAGATTACGGCGAAGGCATTATTGATCAGGAACAGTTACTTGGCAGTTTCTGCCTGATCTTATCTGATGGTGAAAGTATTGATATACTACTGGACAGGGGTAGAACGTATCATCTGTTCAGTAACGAGGCAAAAACCTGTATTTCTTCTTCTTTTCTGGCGCTTCTTCTCGCATCACCAGTAAAACTGCCTTTGAATCGACTTGCTGTGTGCGAAAAACTATCGACAGGCTATATAGTGAGTCCGGATACAATGGTGGCGGGCATCTATCAAGTTGACAAAGATATTGCCTCTACATACTGCGGAGTGAGTGACGGAGTGTCATTTTGGCCTTTGCTTGAAAGGCCAAAGATTCGATTTCATGATAAAGGTTTGAAGGAAAGTCATGAGAAGCAAGTTGAGCTTTTGCGCAAACATTTCAAGGCATTCGATCACCTCCACACTGAAACTTATGGTGATTTGGGCATGTCAAGCGGGTATGACAGCCGAATGATTCTTGCCTGTTCACGTTATTTTTCCCTTCCACTAGAGCTTCATACCCACGGAACAGAAGGTGTTCACGATGCTGAAGCCAAGATTGTGCGAGCAATAGCGGATGATTCTGGAGTTACTCTGAAACAGGTTTCGACTCGGAGGATGGAGGAGCAGGCCTCAGAAATGATTGCAGATAAAATTAATGATGCTCTTTATTTTTATGATGGACGTTGTTTGAATATGGGTGCATTCAGTGATGTTCACACAAGCGCTTATAAAAAAAAAGTACAGGGACAAAATTTGATGAATTGGAATGGTATGGGTGGGGAAATGTATAGAAACTATTATTCATCACCGAATCATTCAGTTAATCTTCGAAAATGGTTGTATAGGAATGCTTACTATCCTTTTGCTGCTGAATTCTGGGGTGTTCAGGATGAATTTGATGACATGTTTTACCGTAAAGTTGAGAAGATGACTCATCGTATTGGTCTGCCTGTTAAAGATAAAATTGATTTTCTCTGGACTAGACGGTACTACAGTGAGATTCTTATGCCTGATTGTCATTCGGCAAAAAACGATGCACATAATACATTGTCTTTTTTTCATACACCATTCATGGATACGGCACTTGTGGGCGAAGCTCTTAACGCAACCGCTTATATCGGATGTGATGGGTCATATCAGGCAGGCCTGATTCATAAAATAGATTCCAGACTCACAAAATATCCAACGCATTACGGATATACTCTTGAAAATATTCCATGGTCGCAAAAAACTCGTTCTTTGATCAAGTGCCATATTCCGCTTCAACTGCAGATGAATCGTATAACCAGGATTCTAAAAAAAGAAGCTATACGAATTGTTCCGGACTATCTCTCTTTTATCGCCCATGTTCCGATTTTGGGTGAAATTCGTGATGTTCTTTGTTCTTCAGTAATCAAAGGACCTTATGAGAAGGCTTTGATACATTACGCACAACGACCTTTGACAATTTTTGTGGGTTCTTTTTTGCGTGAGTTCCATCATAAAATTTGCTGGTAAAAGGTGAATTATGAAACAACTGTATAATGCTTACCGTCAGATAACCCCTTATATTCCGCGTTTTTTGCGCAATGCGGCAAGAGAGGTGTTGCCGCTCTCGGATTACGACCTTTCGCGTCGGCTGGAGCAGAATCCCTACAGCACGTTTTCAGAAGAATCCTTTGCAAACAGTCCTGTTTGTTTTGGGGTTGTTGCCGATGTTGCTCAATACCATAAGCATTACATTGCAGCTTGCCGGGAAATGCTTATTTCTTATAAAGTTATTGACATCTTGGCAGATGACTGGATAGGCCGTGTCCGGAACAGCGGATGCGATGCGTTTCTTGTCTGGCCTACGAACTTCAGCACCGTCCTCAAAAACGTGTTTGATTACCGGCTCAGGATTCTTGAGGATGACTTGGCGCAGGTTGTCTATCCAACCTGGAAAGAGTGCTGGCTGACGGAGCATAAGCCGCGCCTTCGTGATTGGCTTGATGCTCATGGTATTGCCCATCCCCGCACCTGGGTGTTGTACGAACTGTCTTCGGCTCTTCAGCTTGTCGAAGAGCTTGAGTATCCTGTCGTAGTGAAAACCACTACAGGAGCATCCGGTAACGGGATTTCGATTGTCGATAAGCCTGAACGCTTGATCGGGATTATCAAACAATCTTTTGCGAAAGGTCTGTTAACTAGAGGGCATGATCCGAGAGACCGTCAGCGCGGGTGCATTTTTCTTCAGGAATACTTACCTGATGTAGCCGAATGGCGAATGGTAAGGATTGGAAATTCGTTTTTTGGTCATCGAAAGGATGCTGATCTGAAAGGATTGCACAGTGGTTCAGGCAAGGTTACCTGGATTGATCCGGGCATTGATTTATTGGATGTGCTCAAACGAGTTACTGACGAGGGAAGGTTTACGAGCATGGATGTTGATGTTTTTATTGCTTCAGATGGTCGTTTGTTGGTTAACGAGTGTCAGACAGTATTTGGTTGCAGTATTGCTAATGTTCAAATGAGAATTAACGGTGTCGAAGGGCGTTATCTGCGAATTGATGATCGTTGGCAGTTTGACGCGGGAGAGTTTTCACGGAATCACATGTGCAATCTCAGGATCGAGTATCTGTTGTCTCAATTGAACGTAATGTACGATAAATGAAACCGGAAATAAATGATACCGCTGTTATTTGCGGAAACCATATTAACGCTCATACCCTTATTGGTACACTCAAGAGGTTAGGGTGGATCGGCCGCATTGTTTTTCTCTATCACGCAACAGAGTCAGGCGGTTTTACCGCATGTCTTAATCCCGAAATTGATGCCTGGCGGGTGAGTATAGACAATCCTGATGAGCTGCCATCACTAATTGAAGAACGCATCGGTTCTTCTGGAAGGGCATTTGTTTTTTTTACTGACGAACGGTATCACATGGCTTTCGCTTCATGGCAAAATCGATACCCGTCTTCATCTCTTCGCTTTTATGTGGGTTCTGTTGATCAAATGCAGACGATTCTTGACCGTTATGAGTTTTGTCTCTTTATAGGGAATCGCAAGTTAGCATCAGTTCCTCTGACAATCAGTGGTGATGAAGATCCGTTTAAGATTTTCGGCAACTCGTTTATCGTTCGCCCAAGGTTATCATGGTTTAGCATAGCTCAACGCGAAAAGGTTGCGTTGGTATCAGGGCGTACTGAGTATGCGTCTGTTCTCAGTGCGTTTTATTCGAGAGGCTTGAGTACAGATGATTTATGTTATCAGGAATTGCTGAGTATCCGCAATCAGGATAATGTTTCTGTGTGTGGCTGGTTCGGTCAGGATCGACAGCATCTTTACTGTTCAAGGAAAGTTTTGCAGTATCCGCCAAAAACTGGTGGTGGAGATGTAGTTGAGCTTCTTGAGCCTCGGCAGGGACTTATGGATATAGCCTTAAACATTCTTTCAGCCCTTTCATATGAAGGTCCGTTTGAATTGGAGTTTGTTTTTGATGAAAAAGCCAAAGAGTTCAAAGTGACCGAATTGAATCCTCGTTTCTGGCTGCAGCATGGGCTTATTGAAAATGTTTCTGGCTGTGTACTGGCGAGTACATATCTTGGTCAAAAACAGCAACTAACAACAACTAGGGAGAGTAAATTGCGTTATTGGGTAAATCCTCTTTATACTGGTTTTCGTGCTTTTAAAGGTGATTTTCGGAGTTTATTATACTTTGTATCTCGATATTCTTGGGCTCCGTTTTCTTTATTGGATGCAGCTCGTTATGGTGTTAAAAAAATTATGAATAAAAATGTATGAGATACTGCTTTTGATTTGAGCATTTTGAATTAAAGAATTAATCAAAAAGTCTTATGTTTTCAAAAATTAGATAGATATGAGAAGTTATATATTCAGGTTTTATTTGATGTTTTGATAAATGAAAAAAGATTTAAGTGTCAGTCAGTTATCAAGTGCCCATTCTGTAGAAGACGAGCGTATTTTGCACAGAATGGCCAAAACAGCCGCCAATTATGGTTTCAAAAGTATTTTTGTTGTGCCGCATGATGGTATGTTTGTTTGTTCAGATATAACATTCATTGCATGTCCAAAGAAAACAAATAAGACAAACAATCGTTTGGTTAGATTTGTTGCGTTGTTTTGTCAGTTTCGATGGGCATTATGTAGCAATGTAGGTGTTTTTCAGATTCATGACCCAGATCTTCTTTTTGTGGGCTTAATACTGAAACTTTTTGGTCGGCGTGTTATCTATGACGTCCACGATGACTATGAAGCGAGTTCCAGGGATCGTTTGCGACACCATAAGATAATGCAAAGTTGGATTCCCGCATTATGGTGGTTTTTTGAACGGAATGTCGTTGCTGTATTTGATGGAGTTGTAGTAGCAGATCGATACCTTGAAAAAAAGTTTTTAAAGTGCAAACCTGTAGTTCTTGGTAATTATCCCCGGCTTGATTTTACATCCGAAGCACATGCCGACGATGAAGAAACATTTAATCTGATTTATGTGGGTGGCGTTACACGTGAACGAGGGCTTGAAATGGCTTTCAGGGCTTTGCAGTTGTTGACGGATCCATCGTTGCGTCTGCATATCATCGGTGCAGGTTGTGATACTACTTTACTCGATATGCTCCGCACGGATCATCGGGTAATACTTCACGGTAGGGTCTCATGGACAGAGTTGCATCGGTATTATGTAAAATCCCATGTTGGGCTGGCGTTGTATCAGCCACTTGAGAGTTTTCTGTACTATCCAGGAGAGAATGCGGTAAAGGTGATCGAATACATGGCCGCTGGAATTCCCGTACTCTGTTCGGATTTTCCGGGTCTGAAAACTTTTACGGAAGGGAGTGGATGCGGACTGGTGGTCAAGCCGAATGATCCTCTTGCGATAGCAGAAAAAATTCAGTTATTGATGGATGATCCTGAATTACGTAAGTCACTTGGTAAGCGCGGTCGGTTTCTCTTCGAAACCGAGTACAATTGGGAAAAGCATGAGCAAAAGCTGGTTGATTTGTATCACAGGATTTTAGAGGCATGAATGATAAACCGATTTTATTTCCTGCAAAACTTGTCGTAATAACTACTAATTATCCGTCAACAGCAAATCCTGCGTATGGAACATTTGTTCGGCAGTTCGCACATGCTGTCGCTCGTCAGGGGGTAAAATGCATCGTTGTGCATCCGGTGCCTGTACACGATGCAATGCAAAGCAAAGGGCTTCCATTTCATGACGAAGAGGATGCTGGGAGCGGAAATTACGTGAAGGTTTACAGACCCCGTTTTTTTTCATTGTCAGCACGAGAGTCTTTTGTTGGTCTTGGACCGCTAAACCCCTCGCTTTTTACGCTGAACCAGTTTACACGTTCAGTAAGAAGGGTTTTACGGTCACAAAAGATAGAACCTGATGCTTTGTATGGGCATTTTCTTTTTTTATCTGGAGCTGCAGCTGTTCGTTTAGGAGCAGAAATGGGTATTCCTGCATTTCCCTGTATTGGTGAGAGTGGGTTGTGGACTGTTCGTGTATTCGGTGTTAATCGTGCCCTAAAAGAGCTCGCTTCTGCAAGTGGTTTTCTTGCGAATTCTACATTATTAAAGGAAATATTGCACAATGATCTATTCATTGCAAGTGATCGTATCGGAGTATTTCCAAATGGAACAGATCTTAAGTTTTTTAAGCCGCAGGATAAATGGACAGCTCGAAAGCGGTTCGGACTCCCCCATAATTGTTTTCTTGTGGCTTCCGTAGGAAACTTCAGTATGAGAAAGGGGATAGCAAGGATTGGTGAGGCAATAGAAGGTCTTCAAGGTGTTGCTGGTGTCTTTGCAGGAGCAGGTAATGAACCTCCGAGAGTTGGAAATATTGTTTTTTGCCGTCAATTGGCGCATAGAGATATTCCAGAGTTGTTATCTGCATGTGATGTGTTTGTGCTTCCTACTACAATGGAGGGGTCATGCAATGCGTTAGTAGAGGCTATGGCATGCGGGTTGCCGATTATAAGTTCTGTTGGAGCATTCAACGATGATATCCTCAATGACTCGGTCTCAATTCGGATTGATCCTTTAAATGTTAAGGCTATTCGTGAGGCTATTATTACACTGCGAGATAATCCCTTACTTCGTGAAAAAATGAGCCAATCAGCATTAATGCATTCATTGAATTTCGATAGCAATGAACGTGCAAAACGTATGCTTACATTTATGGGAGAAAAAATCTCTAATCAATTATGAGGAAAAAATGAGAAAAATACTCTCAAATGAGATCGCTATAATATTGAAAAAGCCTGAGTTATTTGCATTATTTTTTTTTTCATTAAGTTCAGTTATTGTATACGGAGAAAATCAAGTTCGTATATTAGCAATATTGACAGTTGTAATTTTTTTTATGACAAGATGGAGACCTAATGCTCTAGGAGAGAATGTTTTTGTACTAAAAAGTTTTTTTCCTGTTCCTCCAGAGTTAATTTTATACACATTCTGGGTTGTTTGGACGGGGGTGACGGGAGTCATTGTTTCTATTGATATGGAACTTTTTTATGATGGTATGATTATTATTATGCAAATGCTTGTTGTAATATGGATTGTTTATGGAATAACTGTAGATGGGTCAATTGAAAAAAAGAAATATAAGGTTGTGTTTTTGGGGATATTCGTTGGTTGTTTTATTCAGTTGATAATTGCATTGGTTACAGGTGGTGTGGGTGTGGAAAATATTGCCTATATGGATGAAAGAGTAACTGCAAACACGAGTAATCCTAATGGTTTAGGATTTAGAATGATTTGGTTGATGTTGAGTGCGTTTATTCTTATTCATAAAGTAAAAAATAGTATTCCTAGAAATATTATCTATACTGTATTAATCGCATTAAGTATTTATGCCATATTGCTTACAGGATCAAGAAAGAGTATAGTGGTCTGGGTTGCAATTGTGTTTTTGTGGTTTATATATGTAAGAGTGGAAAAAAGAAAAATTACATTAAGAAGTGTGTTTTATGTGGTTGTGATAATTATTGTAATTGCTTTCATTATTAATAATATTTTACCAATGTTATTGGATAAAACTTATTTAGGTCAGCGTTTTTATAAATTAATGCAAAAAGGCGGAATAATATCAGGAGTGGAAGATGATATTCGCTATGCTATGTATATAGAAGGTTTGAAAATGTTTTTAACAAATCCGTTAACAGGTGTTGGTTGGTTCCAGTATCGCGCATACTTTTGGACTGGTCAATATTCTCATTCTGATTATATTGAACCCTTGGCTTCTACTGGGATTGTTGGGTTTATATTATATCAATCATGGTATTTTATTCTTTTGTTAAGACTGTTTCGTTTGATTAGAAGTGAGTATAATCTGGAAATTAAGTATCAATTAAAATCAATGTTGATAGTTGTTTTGTCGGTTTTGTTATTAGGATTTGGTGCGCCACACTATGGTACAATACCTATATTTTTGATGCTTGTTTCTATTAGCTCTTATTCTTGGGGTTTTAGGTATCGTATTATCAATAAACCCTGTTACTTATAGGTCTATTGGTTCCTTTGTTTTAATAACTCTCTATGGGTCATATTCCCCGCCTCCTGAGGCGTAAAGTATTATAGAGTTGTCTTCAAAATACCCCGCTGCTTGCGGTGGGTTCTTTATTGCATAAAAATGAAAAAATGGTATTTGTATACGATTAATGTTTTGCTGGATATATTAAAAAAACACTGTCTTGATAGTAAGATTTTTGATTTATTCGTAGTTAATAATGATGGAATTTATTTTAAAGATGAGATATTTTTATCACTAAATGAGTTGTATGCTGTTTATTTATCACTAAGTCTTGGTTTAATGGTTGATGAAATAACTATTAATAATGAGGATTATTGTTCTTTAAAAGATGGATTTGATGGGCCGTGGATTAATGCGCTGATTTATAAAAAGCTGAGATCATTTCCTCTGATTTTCAATGGCATTAATAATGATACTTGTTTTAAAGTAATTATTACTCATGATATAGATAGAACAACTTCTCTTGAACCGATAGCGATAACCAATGCATTTATGCATATTGTGGGATTTAGGAAGTTGCCATGTATTAGCGCTAATTCTGTGTTAAAGAAAAATGAGATAATGCGTTATATTGAAAAAATGTTGATTTATGAGTGTGATAATGATATTGATTCAATTTATTTTATGATGTCAGGGCCTTATAGTGGTCGTCGATTCGGTACTAGAACAGATATAGAATGGAAGGTTTCTAAGCAAATTGGGTCATTAATTAAAGATTCGGGTAGGATAATAGGTTTGCATGGAAGTTATGGTGCATCTGATTATAATACATATTCTCTAGAGAAGAAAAGAATTGAAGATATTCTTTGTGTGAAAATTAATTCTCATCGAAATCATTATTTAAGATTTAATATAGAAAAATTTCCGGATCAAATACAAAAGGCGGGAATAGAGTACGATTTTAGTATAGGTTATAATGACAATATCGGCTTCAGAGCTGGTATTGCTATGCCATTTAGTATGTATGATGCATGTAATGAATGCAGATCCGCTGTAAAATCAGTTCCTTTGTTATTTATGGATACGGCAATAATGGGACGTGTTCCTATGGATTATATGGGCGAGATTAAAAAAAGACTTTTAGATGTCAAAAGAGTTGGAGGATGTGTTTCACTACTTTTTCATCCAGAAGTCATGATAATTGATTACAGGTTTTGGGAGCTATATGAAAATATAATACAATTATGTATTGATTTGGGCGCTGATCTAAAGCTTCAAAAAAATAATAATTATATAATGTTGTAATAAGCGCTCCATAACAAATAATTCCGTAATAAAAGAGTCAGACAGTAAACAGATCAACATGCACCTGTAAATCATGAAGTTAACTCACCTGGAATTATCTGTAGATGAGCGTGCAAAGCTACAAGAGATTGTGGAAAAAGGGAGTGATTGGCGAGCACGCCAAAGGGCTCAAACACTTTTGTATTTCAATGACAGGTGGAGCGCAAAGGCAATAGTTGAGCAGCAAGACCTGAATATCGATATGGTTTATGACCGCCGTAAGAACTGGTTATCAAAAGGATATGCCTTTTTGTATGACGTGCATAGAAACGGCGTACCACCGAAATTGAACGTAATTCGCCTTGATCAGATCAAAACCTGGGCAGAGGAAGAAGTGCTAACAGGCTCAGCGAAAGTGGCCAGGTGAAGGAAGAGTGTAATGTAAAAGCGAGCAATAGTATGGTGCTGAGCGTGTTAAAGAAGATAAAATTTGTATGGAAGCGCTTTAGGTACTCATATATTTTCCGAGCCAAAACAGCTAAAAGCATTTCCGGAGTATTCTTTTAAGGTTAATCGACAATTGCTGGTTGATTTGCTAGTTGATGGAGTAGTCAATCATGTGCCTGATGAATCGATGTTTAAGGATATTATACCTTTGGTTCCTGGCCATTTTCTTTGTTGGAATTTAGATGATCCATTACCTGATTTAAAAAAAATAGAAGCGTACTGGAGTCTTTCAGAATCGACTACTTCTTATAGTCAGCAAGAGGCTATTGAGCTTGTTGAAACAGCATTTGTTGATGCAATGCGCCTTAGATTACGTTCAGATGTTCCTGTTGGTTCTTGTCTTTCTGGAGGTATTGATTCTTCAAGTATTGTTGGTGTTGCCTCACATGATTTAGGGTTTCAAGTTAAAACCTTTTCAGCATGTTTTAATGGATTTTCCTTTGATGAGCAATACTATATGGATGCTGTGACGCAGCATTGTGGTGTCTCTGGGAATAAAGTATATCCTACAGGCGAGAATTTTGCGCTGGAAATTGAGGATGTTATATATCATCAGGATGAGCCGTTTATTGATTCAAGTATCTATTCCCAATGGTGTGTAATGCGTGAAGCTCACAATAAAGGAGTGCCTGTATTATTGGATGGTCAAGGCGGAGATGAGGCGTTATGTGGGTATCGGAAGTACAGTTTTTTTTATTTAAATTCAATATTACAGAAAGGGAGGTATGCAACTGCTCTCTACAATGCGTACTTGATGCTTGTAAATGGGGACAAACGTATGTTACGTTTTTCTGAGGGACAGCGTTATCTTCCAGGAATGTTACGACACAATATTGGATCAATTGATTCATTGCTTCAACCAGAGGCCAAACTACTTCAACGAAAAGTATGGCAGCTTGGTAATGTTCAAAACCGTTCTTTACGGGATTATCAAAAGGATGATTTACTTCGTTGGTCATTACCCGCACTTCTACGTTACGAGGATCGTAACAGTATGGCGCATAGTGTTGAATCTCGAGTTCCCTTTCTTGATCATCGTTTCATAGAGCTTTGTATGAGCATTCCAGATGCTTTGTTTTTTCTTGAAGGAAAAACAAAGCGTCTATTAACAAAAGCTATGGGGAACCGACTTCCTGTGGAAGTACATAATCGACGAGTTAAATATGGCTTCTCAACACCAAATGAAGAGTGGTTGCGAGGAGATCTTGGTAAAGTTATAGAAAGTGAAATCTTACATTCTCCATGCTTAAATAAAGTTATTGACAAATCCATTATTCAAAAAGAATATTTGTCAATATATAATGGAGAAAATAGATATTATGCAAAAAAACTATTTCTTATAGGCTGTGTAGCTATGTGGATGCGAATATTTAATGTGGATTGGTAATATATATCTGAATTTAATTTATTAAAATGAAATCCCTGATATTGTGCTTTAAAAAGTAGCCCTAACAGACATTTAATACATATTCAGTAGCTCTGCTGTTAGTTAGTAAATATAAAAATATATGCTTATTGCTTTTGATTGTTATTCATAAACAGTAATTTATATGTGTGGAATATTTGGAGTTATTAGTGATTCACCCGTTTTGCGTGATGAAATAGATATGCTGGCTCTACATTCACAGCAAAGAGGTAAAGATTCAAGTGGCTTGTTTTTTAACGATCAAGAAAGCTATATGTTGTATAGAGCTACAAAATCTATTACTTCTTTGCTCAAGGATGTTGAACCTTATTCATCTTCTTTTGTAATGGGGCATAGTCGTCTGATCACGAATGGTCTTGCAGACAACCAGCCAGTATATAGAGATTCAGTATGTGTGATACATAATGGGATTGTGGTCAACCATGAAAAATTGTGGGAGGGGATCGAAAAGGAAAGAAAGCAGGAGATCGATACCGAGATCATAGCCGCAATAGCTGCTGATATGTTAGAACGGGGTGAAATAGTAGAGAATATATCAAAAAAAGTGCTTGCTATGTGTGAAGGCGTTGTTGCATGTGCAATAGCGATTCCAAAACATGGAAAACTCTGTTTGTTATCTAATAATGGCAGTCTTTATATCGGTTCGAAAGGTGAAGTGATTTATTTCGCTTCAGAGAGTTACCCGTTAAAGAAAATGGGTTGTTCTGAAGTCAACCAAATTAGAAATGAAGGTATTATTATTGATATACCGAAGATATTGTCAGATCCTGTCATTCACGATTTAGACCAGAGAAACACAAATTTGATTCCAAGTCTTGGCAAGTACTCTGCCGAAGAAAAATTATTAGAATATAGGCATCATAACCTGCGCCGTTGCACGAAATGCTTATTGCCTGAAACCATGCCGTTTATCCGTTTCGATGATAAGGGAGTCTGTAACTACTGTCATAACTATAAAATACGAAATAAACCACGACCAAAAGAGGAACTATTTAAACTTGTTGAATCTTTTCGTCGCTCAACGGGTAATGATTGTATTGTTCCTTTTTCAGGAGGAAGGGATAGTTGTTACGGATTGCATCTGATAGTTCAAGAGTTAAAGATGAATCCAATTACATACACGTATGATTGGGGAATGGTAACAGACTTGGGCCGCCGAAATATTAGTCGTATGAGTGCTAAACTTGGGGTTGAAAATATCATTGTAGCTGCTGATATTACTAAAAAACGTGATAATATTGCAAAGAATCTTAAGGCTTGGCTGAAATCTCCTCATCTGGGTATGATTAGCATTCTGACAGCTGGCGATAAACACTTTTTCAGGCATATTGAAACGGTTAAGGAGCAAACCGGTATTACCCTGAATTTATGGGGCGTTAATCCATTAGAAGTAACACATTTCAAGGCCGGTTTTCTTGGAATACCGCCATATTTTGAAGAAGAGAGAGTTTACACACACGGAGCCATGAAGCAACTTCGTTATCAGTGGCTTAGATTTAAAGCTATGTTGCAAAGTCCAGGTTATTTTAATAGTTCACTTTGGGATACTCTTTCAGGTGAATATTATCGTAGTTTCGCGGAGAAAACAGATTATTATCATATTTTTGATTACTGGCGTTGGGACGAAGAAGAAGTAGATAAGGTTTTAGTAAATGAGTATGATTGGGAAAAAGCTCCAGATACAAACACAACATGGCGAATAGGCGATGGAACTGCTGCTTTTTATAATTATATTTATTACACTGTTGCCGGCTTTACTGAACATGATACATTCCGAAGCAATCAAATACGTGAAGGAGATTTGAGTAGAAAGGAGGCTTTAGTGTTAATTGAAGATGAAAATAGAGCAAGGTATCCAAATATAAAGTGGTATTTAGATGCAATCGGCATGGATTTCAAAGAAGTGATAAGAGTTATTAATTCAATTCCAAAACTTTATAAATATTGATTTTTTATGAAGTCAACGGTGTGGTATCTTTCAAAGTATATATCCTCTCCAAAGAATGCTAACTCTGGTCGAGGATATATGATTATGAAAGAGATAGCGAGATTGGGATATAGATGTGTTATAGTGACTTCTGATTCTAATCATCTTGCAGAAGTGCCGAAATTAAATAAAGCATATGAGTTAGAAAGTGTTGATGGATTATTGGTATGCTGGGTACGTACAAAAAAATACATTTATGCAAAGTCATTGAGCAGAATTATAAGTTGGCTTGACTTTGAATTGCGATTACTTCGATTACCAAAGGAAAATCTTCCTTCTCCTGATGTATTGGTAGTATCAAGTCTTTCCCTGTTGACTATTCTGAATGGTTTTCTGTATCGTAGATGTTATGGATGTAAGTTAATTTTTGAAATTCGTGATATATGGCCTCTTACGCTTATTGAAGAGGGAGGATTCGGAAAGTATAATCCATTTGTTTTATTATTAGGATGGATTGAACGACAGGGTTACAAGTATTCTGATGAAATAGTTGGTACAATGCCAAACCTAAAGGAGCATGTAAAAAGTGTTCTTGGATATAAAAGAAGGGTTCACTGTATTCCAATGGGTGTAGACGAATCGTTATTAAGTGATATGGATGATATATCTGAGGAGTATAAAGATATAAATATTCCTGATGGTAAATTTATTATAGCTCATGTTGGTACTATAGGTATTACAAATGCATTAAATAATTATTTTAAATGTGCTGAATCATTATCAGATAATAAAGAAATTCATTTTCTTGTAGTTGGAGATGGGGGGCTAAAAGAAAAATACATAAAAGAATATGGTCGGTTAAAAAATATTACTTTTGCACCAAAGGTTCCTAAGAATATGGTGCAATCAGTTCTTTCATATTGTGATTTACTTTATTTTTCTGTTCATGTTTCAAAGGTGTGGAAATATGGTCAATCATTAAATAAAGTTATTGATTATATGCTTTCAGGAAAACCTATAGTTGCGTCTTATACTGGCTACCCATCAATGATAAACGAAGCGGAGTGTGGTAGCTTTGTCCCTGCTGGTGATATTAATGCACTAAAAAAAGAAATACTTCGCTATAATGCTATGACAGCTGAAGAACGTGAAGTTATAGGAATGCGTGGGAGAACATGGATTTTAAAAAACCGTACATATGAGACATTAGCAAAGAACTATTTAGCGTTGATGTTTCCTTAGTGGCTTGTTGAAACAATATAAAATATGTAAATCTTAATTCAGTCATTAAGTTTATATAATTAATAATAATTTGATCTAATAAAGATTAAAATAATATACCTGCATCAGTATTTTAATACGCCGGATATGACTGGCGGGACTCGTTCCTATGAATTAGCGCGACGTCTTGTTCAGGCTGGTCACGAAGTTCATATGTTGACCGCTGACCAGGTTGCTCAGACTTCCGGATTAGATTGGCGTATCAGTCATGAAGCAGGTATCACGGTGCATTGGGCTCCGATTGAATACAATAATACGATGAGTTTTATTAGGCGTATTGTTTCTTTTATACTTTTTGCGATGCGCTCTTCAATCAGAACAGCGACATTGAGAGGAGATGTAATATATGCCACCAGTACCCCGCTTACTATTGCTATTCCTGCCATCATCGCATCTTCGTGGAAAAAAACACCTTTTGTGTTTGAGGTGCGTGATATGTGGCCGGATGTACCGATTGCTATCGGGGCAATAAGGAACCCGATTGCAGTGTGGTTATCAAGGCAGCTTGAACTGTTTGCATATAATTCTGCAGTGAAAGTCGTTGCATTGGCACCCGGAATGCGTGAAGACATTATAAAAAAAGGTATCTCTCACGATAAGGTGTTTGTTATACCAAATGGCTGTGATCTTGATGTGTTTCGGAAAAAGTCTAATGGATTATCTCCTCGTGATGAGTATGTATGGTTGGGAAAACGAAAAATGGTGCTTTTTGCAGGTACAATAGGATTTGTAAATGGCGTTGATTATCTCGTTAAATTAGCCACAGAAATAGCATCTCATGAGCCTGATGTGCGCTTTGTTGTAATTGGTGGTGGACGAGAGAGGGAGAAGGTCAGGGAACTTGCTTTACAGCAAGGCGTGCTGAATCGTTCATTTTTTATGTTTGATCAGATGCCTAAACGTGAACTTGTTCGATGGTTACAAGCTGCAGATATGGTAATGGCTCTTTTTACGGGTCCCTCAGTTGTCTGGAAGGATGCAGTTCAAAACAAGTTTTTCGATGCGCTGGCGACTGGTAAGCCGATAGTTAATAATTTTAATGGATGGCAGTCGAAGATTGCTGTTGAAGCCGATGTTGGGATTATAATTGATTTTCATGATATTTCTTTAGCTGCTCAAGAGCTGCTAAAATATCTTTTTGATGATGTTTGGCTTCAGGGAGTTAGTACCAGAAGCCGCAAATTGGCTGAAGGTCGTTTTAATCGTGAATTATTGGCAAAACAACTCGAGGGTATATTGCTTGATGTTTATCAGTCAGTAAAATCAAAGCATCTGAAAAACAGTAATCTATAATTGTAGTTAATTGAAACGTCTTTTCGATCTGCTGCTCACGATTCCCGGTACTCTCGTTATTTTGCCGTTTCTGCTGGTTCTAGGATTGCTGGTCCGGATATTTCATGGCAGCCCGCTGTTTTTTACGCAGGTGAGGCCGGGCAGGCATGGAAAGCCGTTCAGAATGTACAAGTTTCGGACGATGACCGATGCTCGGGATGCTGCTGGCAATCTGTTGCCGGATGATGAGCGTCTGACCCCTCTTGGCAGGTTCCTTCGTGCGACCAGTCTCGACGAGTTTCTGGAGTTGATCAATGTGCTGAAAGGCGACATGAGCCTTGTCGGTCCGCGTCCTCTTCTTATGGAATACTTGCCGAGGTATTCGCCTGAACAGAACCGCCGCCACGAAGTGAAGCCGGGGATGACCGGGTGGGCTCAGATCAATGGACGGAACGCTATCAGCTGGGACGAGAAGTTCATGCTGGATGTCTGGTATGTGGATAACTGGTCGGTTTGGCTTGACATCAGGATACTCTGGATTACTTTTTTAAAGGTTTTCAAGCGGGAAGGAATTAGTCAGAAAGGGCAAGCAACAATGGAAGTTTTTAAAGGTAACAATAACTAAATAAAGGAGCAATAATGACCAAGCAAGATTTTTTAAGGGAACTGGAAAATGTTCTTGAGTTGGATGTAAATTCCATCAATGAAGATCAGATTTTGGATGATCTTGATAACTGGGATTCTCTTTCCGTTATGACATTTATAGCTATGGTTGATGAAAAAACAGGCGTTACTCTATCAGCATCAAAGCTTGCTGACGCAAAGACAGTTACCGATTTAATTGTTTTGCTTGGTGACAAAATATCGGATCTGTAATTATCATTAGGATATTTGCATGATAAATCCTATGCAGTTGGAAAATCTAACAATACTGGTGACCGGGGCGTCATCAGGTATTGGTCGAGAAACAGCCGTTTTACTGAGTAAACTTGGTGCGTCTCTGATTCTTGTTGGGAGAAATGAAGAGCAGTTAATAAAAACCCGTTCTTTACTTGATGGAACTTTACATCGGATTTCAGCTTTTGACCTTTCAAATTATGATGAAATTCCGCATTGGATAAAAGAGATTTCTTCTGTAGCCGGACCTTTACATGGTTTGGTGCATAGTGCAGGGGTACAGTTTACGCGTCCATTGCGAATTATGTCCAGTGAGAGTATTGAAGAGTTAATGAGAGTAAATGTTACTGCAGCAATTTTTTTGGCTAAAGCTTTTCGTCAAAAGGGAGTTTACGCTTCAGAAGGCGGCAGTCTTGTTTATCTTTCTTCGGTGATGGGGTTTGTAGGTCAGCCAGGTCAATCAGCTTATTCTGCAAGCAAAGGGGCACTCGTGAGTTTGGCGAAGTCTTTGGCTCTTGAATTAGCTCGGGAGAAGATAAGAGTTAATTGTATTGCTCCTGCGATAGTAAGTACTGAAATGTCTGAAAAAATGTTTGAGCAGTTGTCTCCAGAGCAAGTTAGCCATATTAAAGCAATGCATCCTCTTGGGTTGGGTCAGCCAAGAGATGTCGCCAATGCAATTGCTTTTTTACTTGCTGATACTGCTCGTTGGATTACTGGAACCACACTTGTTGTTGATGGTGGTTATACGGCACATTGATAAAACAATGAAACGATTACTTATTGTTGGCGCCGGGGGGTTTGGTCGGGAAATTCTTAATTGGGTATCAGATGTTCCTGAAAATAACATTGATTGGAAAATCGGAGGGTTTCTCGATGCTAATTCAGCTGCTTTAAATGGATATAATTGCGGATATTCTATACTGGATGATCCATCAAATTATATACCAAAAGAGGAAGACAGGTTTATATGCGCAATTGGTCATCCATCTACAAAATTACGAATATGTCGATCCCTGACTGAACGAGGGTCGCAATTTATTACGTTAATTCATCCGACTGCGATTATTGGAAATAACTGTATCGTTGGCGTCGGCAGTGTTTTTTGCCCTGGAGCTGTTGTTACTTCAGATGTTAAAATCGGGGAGTTTGTGATGATGAATTTGCAGTCAACTGTTGGACATGATGCGTTTATTGCAGATGGTTGTACACTGAGTCCGCATGCTGATGTTAATGGTTTTGCTTCTCTGGGGGAAGGAGTTTTTTTGGGGAGTCATGCCGTAGTATTGCCTGGAGCAAAAGTTGGAGATTATGCAATAGTTGGAGCTGGCAGTGTAGTGTTGAAAAAGGTTAAGGCAGGCGCAACTGTCATGGGAGTGCCTGCCAAGCAGATTGCTGGATTTTAAGGGAGTTAAACGGTTAATAGAAAGGAGCTTATAATGCATGCATTTATTCGTGCAATTGAATATGACCTTCCTGAAAGGTTGTTAACTAATGAAATGTTGGCAGCCGAATATTCTGACTGGTCTGTTGAGAAGATCGAAGAGAAAGTAGGAATCAGTGTAAGGCGAATAGCAGCAGGAAATGAATGTGCTTCTGATATTGGTGTTCGTGCTGCTGAAAAACTATTTGCCAGCGGTGCCTGTAACCGTGAAGATATTGATTATCTTTTGTTTTGTACGCAAAGTCCTGATTATTTTCTTCCAACCACTGCCTGCCTCATGCAGGATCGACTTGGGTTGCCGATAAACTGCGGAGCACTTGATTTTAATCTTGGTTGTTCTGGCTATATCTATGGTCTCGGTCTTGCAAAAGGCCTGATTGAAACTGGTCAGGCTCATAATGTTTTATTAATTACAGCTGAAACCTATAGCAAGTATATACATGATGGCGACAAGAGTGTGCGCACGTTGTTCGGTGATGCGGCTGCAGCTACACTGATCCAAAGCAGGCAAGATGATGAAACAAAAATTGGGCCATTTGTTTACGGTACCGATGGAAAGGGAGGTAAAAATCTTATCGTTCCTACAGGAGGATCACGAATGCCTCGTTCTGATTATTCATCCATAGTGGTTGAAGATGATCAGGGTAATTATCGCTCTCAGGATAACCTTTATATGAATGGGTCTGAAATATTTACATTTACATTGAAGTCTGTTCCAAAAGCTGTTAATGATTTACTCGATCTTTCCGGTAAATCGCTGGACGATATTGATCTCTTCATCTTTCATCAGGCAAACAAGTTCATGCTGGAGCATCTGCGTAAAAAGCTGAATATTCCCGATGAAAAGTTCTATATGTCGTTCAGTAATTATGGCAATACGGTCTCATCTACGATTCCTATTGCTCTTTCGGATGCACAGAAAGAAGGAAAGCTGAAAACCGGCGATCTTGCAATGATTGTTGGGTTTGGCGTAGGGTACTCATGGGGAGCAACCCTGCTTGATTGGACGTGACATTATAAGATGAGGTGTCTTCTCCGAATAGCTCCTTGCATAGATGCGCAGAAGAATCACACACTTTATCCACCTGACGATGTTTCTCTATGCTTCAGTTCCATAAAATATTGCCGTTGCTGTTGTTGCCGCCGGGGTTCTGTCTGGTGCTGCTGGTGGTTGGAGTGGCTTTACGGAGGCGGCCGCTGTTGTGGGCTGGTATCGTTATGCTTTGGGTGTTCAGCATGCCCTTGGTTGGGGATGGTTTGATGCGGTATGTGGAGGGAGGCATGAAGATAGTTCCTGCCGCTGCTGTTGGCGGGGCGGATGCCATTGTTGTGCTGAGCGGTATGGTGGAGCAGGTTGCGGGGGCTCCTTTAGGGGAGTGGGGCGAGGCTGCCGACCGGTATGAGGGCGGTCTGGAGCTGTACCGGGCCGGGAATGCTCCTTTGCTGGTGTTTACGGGAGGTCATGTTCCGTGGCAGCCAGAATATGTTCCTGAAGGTGCATTGCTTGAGAAACGTGCGGTTCGTGACGGGGTGCCGGTCGATGCAATACGGGTGAGCGGAAAAGTGGGGAATACGGCGGAGGAAGCGGTTGCTGTGCGGAAAATGCTTGGGGCGTCGCGCATCATTCTGGTGACGAGCGCCTTTCACATGCCCAGATCGGTTGCGTTGTTCCGACGACAGGGGTTCATGGTTCGGCAATTTCCTGTTGATTTCAGGGTGAGCGGGAAAAAGCGGATGACGGTGCAGGATCTGTTGCCGGATGCTGCGGCGCTTGAGCAGTCGTCGATGGCGTTGCGGGAGTTGATGGGAAGGTTTTTTTATTTGTCAGGGAGAATGGATCGGGCGTGAACAGCACCTTTGTGCTGGCGATATTTCTGCAGTGAGCGTTTTCTTTGCACTCTATCGAATGTTGTACAGGCTTCCCTGAAACGTTTAATTGAACGTTAAAAAAAATGTGTAGTGGGTTGCCCTTGTTGTGCATGTGATTCTGACGACTTGAGCAGCCATAGCTGATTTTCCACAGATACTGTAGAGGCTTTTTTATTCTTTACATAATATGTAACTATAAGAGGCAAGGGAAAGGTTTACATGAAAAAAATACTGTACATTCTTGCTGGGTTGTTTGTAATACAGTTCGCAGGCAATCCGCTTTATGCCGCAGTTGGTGATTTGATTAATATCCAACTTGGTAATGGAAGGACGTATACCAATGGCGCTGCAATAAATGATGTAAGTGGTCAATACTGGAATAAATTTACCTATACAGAAGACGATAATGCTGATCTTTTCTATTCAAATAATACCCTTTCGACGGCTAAGCTGACATATGCTGTGGATGAGTCTGTGAGTATTAGTAGCAGCAATATAGTGATGAACTCTACAGATCGTAATTTATTTAGTGGTTATCTAATAATAGATCAAAATAGCAGCGAATTTATACTTCAAGGTTTGGATGCGGGGACCTATGACTTATATGTGTATTCACAGGTAGCAAGTAATAATTCCAGTAGTTTACAATTTACAGCCAATGGTGTTAGCGGGTCTTTGACAAACAATGGCACTTTAACCTCATTAGTGGAGGGCGCCAACTACCTAAAAACAAGTGTTGTGGTTTCTGATGCTGGAACACTTGCAATAAGTATTGCAGGGAATAGTCAAATTAATGGCATCCAGCTGCTTCAGACATCAACCGCGCCGGAGCCGGCGAGTATGGTTTTGCTTGGCGTAGGCGGGGTGCTGGCTGCAGCGGCTAAGTTGAGAAGGAAGCCTGGCGATGTTTCGGATGCGGTGTCGTGAGGTCATTAGTTACTTTTTTGTTGCTTGTCGTTCTTATTGCCGGATGTTCAGGACATGCCGGTAATGAGGACAGCGGTCGTATAGCCGCAGTGGTTAACGGCGTCGAGATCACCCAGCGTGAAGTTGATTTTATTTATCGGCGCAGCGTCGTTCCGGGTACGGATGATGCGGCGGCCCGTAATCAGCGCAGGAGTATACTTGCAGGGCTTGTCCGTACCGAACTGCTTGCGCAGCAGGCGGCAAAGATGAAGCTCGACCAGTCCCCGGAGTATGTTCTTGCCATGCACAATGCCCGCCGCAGGGTGCTTGCCGGGTTGGCCGAAGAGAAAATCGTCTCGACGCTCAAGCCGGTCTCCCGTGAGGCGGTTCAGAACGTCATTTCCGGTAATCCAGCCTTTTTTTCCGGGAGAAAACTTCTTGTTTTTGACGAGGTTCTCATTTCCGGTGTCAATGTTCCTCTCCTGGAGTCGCTGAATGTTTCCGCTGGAAAAGGGGCTTCGCTAGGGGAGTTACTCGATGTGGTGAAAGCCAAAGGGGTAGAGTTTCAGCGTTCTACGAAGACGGTGACTTCCGATCAATTGCAGCCTGCGATTCTCAAGGTGCTTTCGGATGCAAGGCCGAAGGTGCCTGTTGTGATCAGGGTCGAGGACAAGTTTTCGATGATTCTGGTGTTGCATACGGTTACTCCGGTACCTGTTGAGGGCAGTGCGGCAGCGATAACGGCGACTAATCTTCTGCAGTCGCAGCTTCGTAATACGGCGTTGTCTCAGAAAATGTCGGGGGTGCTTGATGCTGCTACTATTACCTATTTCGGCGAGTACAAGCCGGATTTGTCCGATGCGAAAAAAGGGTTGGCGGCCCTTCCTGCTCCGAATGCCGAGCGTGCTAAAGGGGTGATGACGCATCGCATACGTCTTGCTGTCACCCAGGCGGTTGCGTTTATGGGGGCAATGCTGCTTCTGTTTATTTCTAAAACGATTCTTTCGGGTCAGGTGTGGACGCCTCGGTTGTGGCCTGCCAGGAAAAATGCAGATGCTCCTGTTGCCTATGATTACGATGTTTTTGATGCGACTCCCGGAGTCAAGCTGATTCTGTTCGTTTTTGCGGTGCTTGGCGTTGTTGTTGCGGCCTTTCAGTTTGTTCTGCTATGGGAAGAGCTTCCGTTCTGGATGATCGGGCTGGGTGTTGTTACCGGTATTGTTGCAGGTTTATGCGTCAGCAGGGTGTTTGCTCTTCCTGCGCTTAAGCAATGGGCAATGAAGTTGCGCTGGCTGTTTTTGGTTTGTTTTGCTTCGATGATTATTGTTGCTCTGCTTGTTACCATGAGAATCATCTACGTATGAGTTTGCGTCCGCAGGCTTCGTGGTTTCCGTGGCTGCTGTTCGTATTGATGACTCTCCATTCGGTCGTGAGGCATGTTTTTTTCAGTCCTTCTCCCGGAGACAGCGAGGAGCCGCTGCTGTTTCTTATTATGACCATGGTGTTGTGGATCGAGCGTGGCGGCATTACCGCCTCGTTACTCGGCAAGGGACCCGGCAACCTTTGGCTGGGCGGTTCCCTGCTCGCCGCGGGTTGGGTGCTCTATGTTACCGGCAGGCTTTATCCGGTTACGATTCTGGAAATCTGGGGTCTTTTTTTTCTTGCTGCCGGCCTGGTGGCAACCCTGGCTCCTCGTGAATTCCGGCGATCGGCATTGTTTCTTGCGTTTTCCGGAACGTTTATCGTTCTGCTTGGCTGGATCGCTCCGGAGCTTCTGTCGTCCGAACTGGCGCAGGCCATCGCCGTTTTCGCGGCAAAAATCGTAAGTGCGGTGTTTTTTCCGGTTGTTGCCGATGGCGTTCTCCTGTATTTCGGGCCCTATGTTACCGAGGTCACCAAGGCGTGTTCCGGCATGAACTCGATTTTTTCATTGACGGCCCTCTCGGTACTCTATCTTCGTAACAGTAGGTCGCGCAGATGGTGGCATACTGCAGCGCTCGGAGCATGCGTTCTGCCGGTTGCCATTGTAACGAACCTGTTCCGCGTCATCGTGCTGGTGCTGGCAACGCAGTATCTCGGCGATGGTTTCGCCCAGGGTGTTTTTCACGAAACCACCGGGGTGTTCGTCTTTGTGGTGGCGCTTGCCATTCTTGCCCTGATCGATCGTCTTTTGTTTTTTTTCCATTCCGATGCCAAGCAACAGTAGCTGCAGCCTATGCGCCTGACCCGATACAGCCTGCTGGCCCTTCTGACGGGATTTTTGCTCGCCTCGTCGCTGCTTCTGGTTGAAATAAGGCAACTCGTATCCTATAAGGGCGCGCCGCCCGATATCGAAAAACTTATCAGTAGCCATCCGGCGGGATGGGTGGAACTCGAGGGCTCTTCGGTCAACCCTGGCTGGAAGGAGGCTCTGAAGGGTGAGTACGACGTGGCTGCGGCGAGGATATACCGGAATGCACAGGGGGAGGTGGTTATGGTTGTGATGACCTGGAGCCGCGACGGCATTCGCCGGGCGGGGCATTTGCAGCAGATATGCTATCAGGTGAGCGGATGTTCGGTCAGCGTTCCGGAATATACTGTCGTTGATTCGAAAGCGGGCAGGCAGGGAGTGGTTGCCTTTACGGCTTATCATGATAGTAATGTCGCCGAGGATGTGGTTTACTGGCGGATAACGGGAGGGAAGCCTGATATGCGTACCGGGTATTCCACTCTGATGGCGACGCGGTTCGACAAGTTGAATCGTTTGCTGACGAATATGTTCAGCGGGATGCCCGACAACATCATGGTTCGGGTCTCGACCATGCGCACCAATACCGAACAGCCGGCCACGGCGCATCTGGCCTATCTCAAAGATTATCTCGAACAGCTTTCTCCTGCCGATCGGCGATTGATTACCGGTTTGTGACCGGTCGTCTTTCGGCAATAGGCCCTTGCCGGTATGGAATCATTATGGTTGCGGGTTCGTCAGATTCCGAATCGCACGCCTTGGTAAGGTAATGCTGGCCTGTCGTCCATTTTTTCTTGCACTCTATCGACTGTGGACGCCCTGATATCCAATCGCTATCTTGATTCCTGCAACATTGTCAAGACCTCCGGATTCCCCGGCTGAAATCACCCGATCAGCCTAACCTAAAGCCTTTTTCCCCATGAAACGATTCACGTTTAAAAAGTTTGCCGTTCTGGGCGTTCTTTTGGCGGCTTTTCCCGGTTCGGCAAGTGCCGTCTCTCCGATGGACCGAGTGTTGCCGAACAGCCACGGCAAATCCATTACGACCCCTGTTGCCTGGGGGGCGGCCTATGGGACGATGTTCATCGGTGTTGGCGGGACCAGTCCAGCGCCCTACGCCAATGGTACCGATGGTGGCGCGGCAGTCGGCTTTGGTATCGGTAATCCTGTCAGGCATGTGGGACTGCAGGCGAGCGTTGCCTCGCTGGATCTGAGCGAGTGGGA
>Ga0209467_1000767_pt1 | contig 36528 bp, 24 predicted proteins | sample Higcelwee11metaG_FD_187175 | JGI IMG/M metagenome (GOLD analysis project Ga0209467, IMG submission 187175) | Freshwater pond sediment microbial communities from the University of Edinburgh, under environmental carbon perturbations - High... | ecosystem: Environmental > Aquatic > Freshwater >... | reverse complement strand
GCGCCTTTCTCCATACGTACCCCCGCTGCTGTGCTGCATCCCCGGCACCAGCAGGTAGTCGAAGTCCTTGCCGGCCTTGATGAGTGCATTCACAAACTGGGTTGTGGAGGCGGGGTCGACGTTATTGTCCATCTCACCGTTGATAAGCAGGAGTTTGCCCTTGAGTTTCCCTGCGTTCTCAACGTTTGACGACTCAATGTAGCTCTGGTCAACAGGCCACCCCATCCATGCTTCGTTCCACCATATTTTGTCCATCCTGTTGTCATGGCATCCGCATGATGAGACTGCAACGTCATAAAATTCAGGGTGGAAGAGAAGTGCACCGGCTGAGTTCTGTCCTCCGGCCGAGGTGCCGTAAACGCCCACCCTTTCAATATCCATGTAGGGATACTTCTTCGCGGCTGCCTGCATCCAGAGGATCCTGTCAGGAAAACCGGCATCCTTTATATTCTTCCATGCCACATCGTGGAACTTCTTGGACCTGTTCGAGGTTCCCATTCCGTCAATCTGCACAACAATGAACCCAAGCTCGGCAAGGGAGTTCATGTTGCCGAATGTCGGACGGAAAGATTTGGGAACGAAGCTGCTGTGAGGGCCTGCATATATGTTCTCAATCACGGGGTATTCACGCGAGGGGTCAAAATTGAGAGGCCTGACAATAACTCCCCAGATGTCGGTTACGCCGTCACGACCCTTGGCAGTAAATACCTCGGGGAACTGCCAGCCGGTGGCCAGAAGGTCCTTCACATCGGTCTCAGCAAGTTTCATCAGCTCGCTGCCGTCGGCGCTGTTCCTGATAACTGAAACCGGAGGCAGGTCAACCCTTGACCAGGTGTCAACCAAGTACTTTCCGTCAGCCGAAAAAAGTGCCTCATGATTTCCGTCGGCCGGAGTCAGGTGGGTGAGACCTGTGCCGTCAAAACCAATGCGGTAGTAATGTATGAGATAAGGGTCACCCTTCTCGCGCCCCGATGCCCTGAAGATTATGTTCCTCGCTTTTTCGTCCACACTTACGACTCCCCTGACAACCCATTCGCCGCTTGTGACCTGGTTCTTCACCCTGCCGGTTGCACCGTCATACAGCCAGAGGTGGTTCCATCCGTCACGCTCCGATGCCCATATGATTTCACCGGTAGACTTCACATCATACCTGTAGCGCTTTCCGCTGTAGTCGATGAATGTGGGCGACTGCTCGTCAATCACCACGCTCATTTTCCCGGTTGAGGCATCGATACGCATGACCCTGTAGACCTGGTGTCCGCGCTTGTTGTATTCAAATGTAATGGAGCTGCCAAGCGAGTCCCACCGGATGTTTTCGAGGCTGTACTGGTTGGGTATCATCGTCTCGTCGACAACAATATGTTTCCTTTCGGCGACGTCAAACACCTGCGGAAAATGCTGAGGAACGGCATCACCCGGCTTAGGGTATTCATAGGTATAGCTTTTCGGCTGCACCTGGCCTTCCGGCGATGATTCAACATAAGTGATCATGTGCTTCTCAGCAGGAATTACAAGGTATGCCATGATCTTTCTCGAATCGGGCGACCACTCTACTGATGAGGAATAGTACTTACCGATCCCGCCGTCAAAGCTCAGCTGATATTCCTTTTTTTCCTTCAGATTCCTTATCCACAGGTTGTAATCGCGAATAAATGCTGTCATCTTCTTATCCGGTGACGTGTCAGGTCTGCCGGTGAGTTCGTTGCGGAACCCCCACGGCCACCTGTTGGCATCTCCGCCCCATGTGAGCGGGCGTCTGGCCTCCCTTTCCTTTGTAACGGCATATTTTTTAAGGTCACATTTATAAACCCATCCTGAATATTCGAAGGTCATTGTTTTCAGGTCATCGGCTATTACAACATTCCTTACCGGAAGATCTGCGGCCTTTACAGTGTCACCCGTGACTCTGCCCAGAGCTTCAGCCAGCTTCACGGTATCAAATGCTTTCTTTAAAGTCTTTTTTGCCGGGTCTGCCAGGATGTAATTCTTTCCCGCGGCGGTCCTGTCTTCAAACATTAGGAGCCCCGTCTTTCCTATCCATGCCGGCCTGATGTCATTATGCCATATCTTGCCTGACAGCTGCCTGTCAAGACCGTTGGCCCTTTCGTAATCCTTTTCCGTACCCTGTGCGCCGGCAGGCAAAGAGGCAATGCAGGCAACCATGAGGGAAAATAAACCGTATACAAATGCTCTGTTCATAGCACGACTGTTTTAATTTTATGCATAGTTAAAATAAATTGCGTGTATTTTGAACACTTTTTCGATGTTTTATGGCTTAATTTACGGGACTTTCACATTTTTTAAGGAACAGGAAGGTCCAATGAAGGAAGGGTTATGAAAATAGAAGAGTATATCGCAGAGCGACTTCGCAAGGAGGGTGTGCGAAAGGTTTTCGGGATTCCAGGGGGACCCTCGATTCCATACATGGAAGCTTTCAGGAAGGCCGGGATAGAGTTTGTCCTGACGGGTCATGAGGCCTCTGCGGCTGTCATGGCCGATGTCACCGCACGGCTGACGGGAGTGACGGGCGTTTGTCATGCCACATTCGGCCCCGGAGCAGTTAATCTTGCCTCCGGAGTGGGCGGAGCCCTGCTTGACCGCTCACCGGTGATTGCGCTGACTTCTGAGCTGCCGGATGAGTGGCTTGGCAGGACAGCGCAGATGAATATTGACCATCAGGCATTGTTCAGCCCGCTGACAAAGGCAACATTCAGGTTAAGCGCGGCGAACGCTGTGGAGGTTATCAACCGGAGTCTTGAACTGGCGAACGAGGAGTATCCCGGTCCGGTTCATATCGGTCTGCCGTCAGACCTGTCTGGCAGTGAGGTTTCTGGTAGTGTCTCCACTGAGATGAATGCGGGAGGGAGAGCAGAAGAGGTAAGTGTCTCCTCCGGAGCGGCACCCGTATTAATACCGGGAAAGCCAGCCACTGACCAAGTCTCAGGCTTCAAGGCTGAAAAGCCGATATCTGAATCCCTCAGCATGCACGGGAGAGCCGGCGTGCTGATTGCCTCGGCGCGTAGGCCCCTGGTTGCCGTCGGCCTGACGGCAATGCGTACCGGCGCAGGGAAGGCCCTTGTGAAGTTCCTTGAGCAGCACCGTGTTCCAGTGGTTGTCACCCCAATGGCCAGGGGAGTGATCCCTTCAGATAATCCCTGTTTTGCGGGAGTTCTGTTCCACGCCCTCAGTGACCGCCTGGGCAGGCTTGTAAAGGCTGCTGATCTGGTAATCGGGCTTGGATATGACCCGGTGGAGTATAACTATGAATCATGGATTCCGGAGGTTCCCCTTGTTCACTTTGACACAAGGCCGTCGGACATCAGGATAAAGGGAGCCATTGAGATTGTCTCAATGCCGGACAGATGGTTTGAAATACTTGATCCGCTGATGAGTTCATCTGAGATGACTGATCTGGCAGCGGATGCCAGGAAAGCTATCATAAATGGTCTTAATGTAAAAGCGTCCGGATTCAATCCGGTCACGGCACTGTCTGTGCTGAGGGAGTTGCTTCCGGCAGGTACAATAGTCACAGCCGATGTAGGATCGCACCTTCACCTCCTGGGGCAGATGTGGGATGTGATGAGTGGCAGGCTGATAATGACAAACGGGTGGTCGACAATGGGATTCGGACTTCCGGCAGCAATAGCTGCTGCCATGTCCGGAAACGGTGAGCCTGTTGTCTGCATCACCGGCGACGGTGGGTTTGTGATGCATGCAGGGGAGATACTGACAGCGCGCCGGCACGGGCTGAATTTAATCACAATCGTGCTCAGTGACGGGGAACTGAACCTGATCAGGGTCAAGCAATCATGGAAAAATGTCACCCCTTACGGGGTAGGGTTGTGCAGCGGTCAGCTCTTTGGTGCAGACAGCTTCCTCGGAGCAGAAGTAATTCCTGTCACAAATGCAATAGATATGCATTCAGCTGTCCGAAAGGCACTTCGCTCAGGAGGCTGCACGATAATAGAGGCTGTTGTTGACCCCTCCCTTTACAACGATCTGGTTGTGAGAAGCTGAACTAAAACTATTCTTCCTTCTCTTTCTTTGCGGCCGGCTTCTTGGCCTTGGCTACTGGCCTGGCAGCCTTTTCCACAACGGCTTCAGGCTCTTTCTCCGCCTTCTTTGCAGCTGGTTTTGCCACGGTTTTAGCTGGTGCTTTGGGCTTGGCTGTCCTGGCCGGCTTCACAACCTTGGTTTCGGCTGCTGCAACGGGCTTTTCAACTTCCTTTACTGCCCCTTTCGGCTTTGTTTCATAAACTTTCTTGTTAGCCTTTCTCTTGCGGCGGACGCCAAAGGATCCTCTGATTATCTTTCCTCTTTTTGATTTCTTGTCACCTTTGCCCATATTATATTTCAGTTAGATTGTGAACTCAAAATTGCACAAACAACAAAAGTAGTAAAATTTAGCACTTCAGGATGATTTTATGTTAATAAATAAGGGGGTATGTGCCGGGCCGGTAACCCCTCCTTTTTATTAAATTTGCTGATATGGCACTGAAGAAGCTGAGAATCTACGCTCCGGAGGTCACTCCCCGGCTTGAATATACAGCCGGAGTGATATTTGACCTGGTTCTCGGTATCAGCTATGAAATAACCTCTGACAGAAGGAAGATCGGTTCCGGTCCGTCAATTATTTATTCAGACGAGAAGGTGAAGGATCAGTTTGTCATCCGTCCTTCAGGACTGCTTTCGGCCACCGGCGTAACTCACACCATGCCTGATGTATCCAGTCCTGACGGAATGCCTGTTATCTTCTCCTGCAGTGACGGAAGCATTCCGTTTGATCTCTTCTCAGCAGTTTTCTTTATGCTCTCGAGGTACGAGGAATATCTCCCTTTTTCTCCGGATGCTCATGGCCGATTCCAGGGAACATCCTCGCTGGCTTACAGGGGCGGGTTCCTTCGTCTGCCTGTCGTTGAGATCTGGTCAAGATTCCTGGCGGACGAACTGGTGAAGCGCTTTCCGGTATTGACAATCAGGCATAATGAGTACAGGGCACTTGTGACCATTGACGTGGACCAGCCCTTTGCATACCGCAGCCGCGGATTTCTGCGCAGCATGGGAGGACTGATGAAGGGTCTTGCAGGAACAGGTGCCAGGCCGGCTGACCGGATCAGGACAATGACAGGCAGCAAGGATGATCCGTATGACAGTTTCAACTGGATTGAGGAGCAGTTGAAGGTTCACGGGAGCGAGGCCCTATTTTTCTTCCCGACAGGAGACCAGGGGGAGTATGATCACAATCCACCCTTCCGTGACCATGACTACGTGGAGATTATTCGCAAGTATGACAAAAAGTTCGGCACCGGGATTCATCCCTCATATCGCTCTGCGGGAAGAATAAAAACGCTCAGGATGGAAACAGAACGGTACCGCACCATAACGGGGCATCCTCCTGAAAGGGCGCGGCAGCACTGGCTGCTGCTGCGAATGCCTGAAACATACAGTGAGTATGAGGAGGCGGGTATTAGAAATGACTATACAATGGGTTTCAATGACGAACCCGGATTCAGGGCAGGGATATCCCGGCCGTTCCCGTTCTATGACCTGATAAGGGAGAAGATCACGGGGCTGACCGTTGTTCCTTTCCAGGTCATGGACGGTACGCTCAGGCAATACATGCACCTCTCTCCCGATGCTGCCATTGAGGTCATTGAGGAACTGATCCTTGCCACACGCAAGGCCGGAGGTCTGTTTGTCTCAATATGGCATAACACATCCCTTAACGAAGGCAACGGCTGGGAGGGGTGGAGAGGCGTGTTCCGGAAAATGCTTGAGTTGCAAAAGGAATGATAAACTACCTTAAAAACAGCGACATAGACCGGGAGAGCTGGGACGGCTGCCTGAAAGATATTCCCGGTATTAAGCCCTATGCAATGTCATGGTATCTTGATATCATGTCTCCGGGCTGGGATGCACTTGTTGATGACGATTACCTGTCGCTCTTCCCTCTTCCGCGGGCCAGGAAGTACGGATTCAGCTACCTGGCAACGCCGGTATTTCTGCAGCAGCTGGGGCTTTTCACTCCCGACGGCGACAGAAAAAGAATAGCCGGGGAGTTCCTCTCTTTCATGCCGGAGTTCTACAGGCTCATCGACCTTTGCATAGGGCAGGAGGCAGTTGCGGCCGGATACTCGCTGACACCACGGTATAATTATGAGCTGAAGCTCGATGAGACATATGAGAAGTTATGGCTCAGCTACATGACTGACTGCAGGAGGAATATCAACATAGCTCACCGTCATCCCCAGGATGTGGTTGATGATGTAAAGCCCGGGGAACTTATCAGCCTTTTCAGGAACAATACGGCTGCCCGGGCCGGAGTGAAAAGCAGTGGAAGCTTCAGGAGGCTCCATTCCCTGATGGATCACTGCACAGCTGCCGGCAGCGGTAGGCTACTGGGTGTCAGATCACCAAAGGGGAAGCTCCTATGGGGTATGTTTGTGATAGAAATCTTCGGGCGAACCACAATGCTTTTCACGGCAGGCAGCAGGAAGAGCCGTGAACTGCGCACATCGTACCATGTGATTGACTACCTTGTCAGGAGCTATGCGGGAACAGGACAAATCCTCGATTTTGCAGGTTCAACAGTGCCCTCAATCGCAATTTTTATGAGATCCTTCGGGGGAGAGAGAACAACCTACTGGCGCCTGTACCGCAACAGCCTACCCTGGCCGCTTAGGCTGCTCAAATGATCAGAAGAGAAGTTCAATAACCTGGTCTCCTGTATCCGACTGGGTCAGTTTTCCGTTTTCACATCGAAGCGTTCTTTCCGGGAATTTCTTTACAAGCGAGTGTTTATGCGTTGACATTATTACTGCCCGGCCGGTATTGCTTATGCTCTTCAGGAGGACGTGGATCTCTTCTGATGTCTCCGGATCGAGGTTACCCGTTGGCTCATCGGCCAGGATTATCTCCGGGTCATTGAGCAGGGCCCTGGCAATTACAACCCTCTGCTGCTCACCCCCCGACAACTGGTGCGGAATCTTGAAGCCTTTGTTCTGAAGCCCCACCTTCTCAAGAACCTCTTTGATGCGGTCTTCAATTGCAATCTTATTGTTCCATCCTGTGGCTCTCAGGGCAAACTCCAGGTTATCATGCACCGACCTGTCTGTGAGCAGCTGAAAATCCTGAAATACTATACCCAGTTTTCTTCTGAGAAGAGGTATCTCCCTTTTTTTGATTGTGCGCAGGTTGAACCCGGCAACCCATCCTTCTCCCTCAGCCAGAGGAAGCTGTGCATTCAGCGTACGGATGAGCGAGGTCTTGCCACTGCCTACCCTTCCTACAAGATAGACAAACTCACCCTTTTTGACTTTCAGATTCACGTCAGACAGAACCATGTGATCCTGCTGCATGATCGTGCAACTATTCAGTTCAATTATCGTATCTAGGGGAGTGGTCTCTTCCATCCGGAACGGTTTTTGTGCAAAATAAAAAAGAATTAACAATCAGCGGCATGTATGTTGATAAAATGAGCTTGGAAGAGATTTTCAGAAGGTTATATAGTTGTACTTTTACGGCTGATGAAACTGCGCTGGAAAATCTGCGCAAAATGTTGTTAATAAGTAAATTACTTGCAGGGATGACTTGCAGGGCATCTCTGTTGGGAGAGGCTTACGAAAGGATAAAGTTATGAACAGGAAGATATTGATGGTCATTGTGGTCTCTTTAATTGCTGCCGGATCTGCAATGAAGGGACAGGTCTCATTCTCAGGGGAAGAGATGACCTCCCTGCTGAACAACGGTTATGAAATGTTCTCTAAAGCCAAGTATGCAACGGCAATAAGTCTGTTTGACAGGTGGCTGGAGACAGAGAAGGAGGGTGACAGGCTCAAAAGGTCTGACGCTGAGTATAATGCTGCCCTGGCATCGATGAGGCTGATGAGTCCTGATGCCGAATACAGGATGCAGCGTTTCATTAGCAGCAATACGGAAAGCCCCATGCTTAACCAGGCAAGGTTCGAGTCAGGCCTCTACTGCTATCAGCAGCGCAACTATACCTGCGCCATCGAGTGGTTTGAGCAGACTGACCGGATCCTGCTTTCAGACAAGGAGCTTCCCGAATATCTCTTCAAGCTGGGATATTCACATTACAGAAGGGGTGATACAAAAAGGGCCCAGATGCTCTTCGCCGAGCTGATCAGCTCTGACACAGACTACACCTCTCCGGCCATTTACTATCATTCGGCCATCGCATATGAGAATGGCTTCTACCGCACGGCCCTCGAGGGGTTTGAGCGGCTGAAGGGGGATGAGACCTTTGGAAGCATCGTACCATTCTACATCACTCAGATCTATTACCTCGACAAGAATTATGACGGGATACTCGAGATGGCTCCCGCGCTGATTGACCAGGCAGGAAAGACCCGTGAGACGGAGCTCTACCGGTTCATTGGTGATGCTCATTTTCAGAAGGGTAATTACAGCGATGCCATCCCATACCTTGAAAAATTCATAAAGGGTACAAAGCTCAGTGACAGGAACGATAAATATGAACTGGCTTACAGTTATTATCAGACCGGTGCCATTGATCAGGCCACAAAACTCTTCAATGAGGTGGTGGGCCGAAGTGACATCCTCACCCAGAACGCCTATTATATGCTGGGCTCCTGCTATCTTAAGGCGAATGACAAGAAGAAGGCACAGATGGCTTTTTCCGCCGCGGCAGGAATGAACTATGACCCCGAGGTGGAGGAGGAAGCTCTCTTCAACTTCGCCAAACTGGCATACGAAAACTCATATGCACCATTTGGAGAGGGGATCGATGCTCTTCATAACTATATCCAGCGATACCCGAATTCGGAAAACGTCTCTGAGGCTTATGACTATCTCATCTCTGCTTACATGAGGCTGAAGAATTACCAGGCAGCCCTCAGTTCGCTCGAAAAGATAAGCAGCAAGGACAACAGGCTCAGGGAAGCCTACCAGAAGGTGACCTATTACAGGGGGGTTGAGCAGTTCCGCAACAAGCAATATTCAGACGCAGTTTCAATGTTTGACAAGTCGCTTGTCTACAAGGAGATGAATGCTGAACTGATGTCTCAGGCCCTTTACTGGAGAGGAGAGGCAAACTATCATCTGGGCCGGAATGATGCTGCCGTTATTGACTGGGAGAGCTTCAGAAAATTGCCGGGGGCCTCGTCAATGCCGGGATATGACCTGATTGATTACAACCTTGGATATGTCTTCTATAACCAGGGTGAGTACGCAAAGGCTCTTCCTTATTTCATTGCCTTCAGCAACAGGGCAGATGCACAGACAAGACCTGATATTGCATCAGATGCGCGTAACCGTATCGCCGATTGTTACTACATAAGGGCAGATTATCCCTTCGCAATTGCCAATTATGACAAGGTGATTGACAATGGAAGGCTCGATGCCGATTATGCAATGTTCCAGAAGGGATTTGCCCAGGGACTGAGTAACGATAACCAGGCCAAGGTCAGCACACTTACCGGTCTTATCAACAAGTACCCGAAGTCTGCATATGTGCCCAATGCCCTCTTTGAGAGAGGACGGGCATATGTGGTACTGGAGCAGCCGGCACGCGGAGAGGCTGACTTCACAAACATAATTGCATGGTACACGAACAGCCAGTTTGTGCCGCCGGCAATGGTGCAGCTGGGGCTTATCTATTATAACGCCGGGGAGAACGAAAAAGCCATTGTGCAGTTCAAGAAGGTCATCGAGAATTACAGAAACACACCTGAGGCACGAAATGCAGTCAACGGGCTGAGAAATGCCTATACTGACATGGATAATGTGGATGCATACTTCGCATACATGAAGAATGTTGAAGGTCTTGGCGACATTGAGGCAACAACGCGTGACTCCATGACATATACAGCAGGTGAGAACCAGTACATTAAAGGCAACTGCGACAGATCATCCGAGATATTCAGGAATTATCTCAGGGAATTCCCTGCAGGCAGCTTTGCCACAAATGCCAGGTTCTATCTTGCCGACTGCCTGAACAGGTCAGGAAAGGTCGATGAAGCCCTTGACCTCTACCTGAAGGTAATAAGCGTGGGTAACAACCAGTTCATGGAACAGTCGTTGCTCGGTGCCGCTTCAATCACCTTTGGGAAGGCTGATTACAAAGGTGCCTGGTCACTCTACGAGAGGCTCGGCAGCGAGGCCTCCACCCCTGGCAATCGGCTCTTTGCAGGTCTGGGCATGATGCGATCGGCATCTGCACTGGAGGATGACGAAAAGGTCATCTCGTCGGCCGAGCTGGTACTCGGTTCCGAAAGTCTGACTGAAGATCTTGCACGCGAAGCCACATTTCTTACAGCAAAGGCCAATCAGAGGCTGGGCAACAATGCTGATGCACTTGATGATTACCGTCGTGTAGCCGCTGAGGTTGCCACGGTCTTCGGAGCAGAGTCGAAGTACCGTGTTGCTGAACTGCTGTGGATTTCAGGTGATATCACTGGTGCCGAGAAGGAAGCCAACGAGTTCGTTGACATGAGCTCACCCCATGCATACTGGACAGGCAAGACTTTCCTTCTCCTTTCAGACATTGCACTTAAGAAGGGAGACACCTTCCAGGCAAAGGCAACCTTGCAGAGCCTTATAGACTACTATACAATCCCGAATGACGGCATTATTGACGAGGCACGGGCAAAACTTGCAGCAATGACAACCTCAGAACCGGCAGGCGCTGCAACAGCCAACTGATTCAAATGAACTGATGAAAGAGAAGGAGTAAGCAATGAAAGTAACAGGATATATAACAGCAGCAGCTCTCATGCTATCAGCGGTTGCAACCGCCCAGACAGAGGATGAGACTATCAGGAGATCAGTCACACTGTACAACCCTTATAAACCGTCACTTCAGGAGGCCGCCAAGAGAGCAATCCTTCCGGAGGTAGATGACACAACCACTGTAGCCATCCTTTTTGACTACGACTTCACCCCCGGATCCTTTGTCCCCGAGTATGCGGTCAGCCCGATCAAGTCGGCGGTACTTTCACCGGAACCGCTGGAGGAACTGAAGAAGGGTTATGTGAATCTCGGGCTGGGCACATATCTGTCGCCATTCCTGGAGATAAACATCTCAAACGGCAGATCGAACAAGGGAGCCATCGGTCTCTTCACCCGCACTTATGGTTCTGCAGGAAAGATTGAACTTGAAAACGACAAGCGGGTCAATGCCGGTTTCCTTGACAACCAGGCGCTGCTTTACGGCAAAAAGTATTTCAGGCGCAGCCGCCTGGACGCTGATATTGACTTCAGGCAGATGACACGCCATGCCTACGGGTATGATCCGGCAGTGACCGGCTATGAGCCGGAAGGAAAGGAAATCAGGTCCCTTTACTATGATGTCACAACGAAAGCCAGATACTTCACAATGGAGCCTGACTCGAGTGATCTCAACTGGGATGCAACCCTCAGGTATAACCTTTTCACGAGACAGGACAACGGCATGCAGCATAATCCGGGTCTGACACTCAGTGCAGGTACTGAGATGTTCGGGTTGTACGCAGGTGTGAATGCGGATTATGACCTGTATATGTTCGCAAAAGGAATCGATTACAAGTCGAGGAGTCTCTTCAGCCTGGCCCCGTACATTACAAAGGGAAACGAGGACTGGCGGTTCCGCTTCGGGCTGAAGATGGCAGCGGATGTCAAGGAGAATCATGACCCACTTGAAGGCGGTGATAAGAAGCTTTACATGTTCTTCTATCCTGATGCAATGTTCACCTTCAGGGTGATTCCGAAGTTCCTGAGATTCACTGCGTCAATTGACGGATCCATGGAGAACAACCAGGCCCGGAATGTGGCATATATCAATCCGTGGATGGTTCCAGGTGACACCGTATACAATCTGCGCAACACGGACAACGAACTCAGGATCAAAGCTGGCATCTCGGGAGCGGTTAACGTGAGCGCCACATATGCATTCGATGTCAGTTACAACCTGTTCAAGGACATGCTGCTGTTCATGAATGACACGCTGGGGGTTGGCAACTGGTTTGTTCCGCTTTACTCAGACGGAAGTCTCCTGAAGGTTCACGGCGGGCTGAATATCCCGGTCAACCGTCAGTTCACCCTTTCACTCGACGGCAACTATTACGGGTATGACCTGTCGGGACAGGAGTATGCATGGCACAAGCCGAAGTGGGACGGATCTGTCAAGGGCTCCTATAATCTCAGGAACAAGATCATCGCTTCAGCTGAACTTACTCTCATCGGTGACAGGTATGCAAGGGTCAGGGCACCGGAGGAGACCGTCAGGCTTCCTTTCCACCCGAACCTGAACATGGGTGTTGAATACAGATATACTCCCGACATATCCTTCTGGGTAAAATGCAATAATGTATCCTATAGCCGCTACTTTGAATGGAATTATTATCCTCAGCGGAACTTCATGCTCATTGGTGGTATTTCATACAGTCTGTAGAGCGCCGGACAGGGGAACAATTTGTTGATATTTTTTCGTGAATAGTTCCCGTTTTCCGACGCTTTATCGACGGATTTTGCTACCTTTGTGTGATTTTATAAGTGACATATTGTCAAAGCGTTAAAAGTGTAAAAAATATAATTTAAAACTACTTGTATGACTAGTGAGGAACAGAGGCAGAGGAGCAGGGAGCAGGATGAATATTCAGCCGACAGTATCCAGGTGCTTGAAGGCCTGGAAGCGGTAAGGAAAAGGCCCGCGATGTATATCGGCGATGTGGGCGTCAGGGGTTTGCATCATCTTGTTTATGAGGTTGTTGATAATTCGATTGATGAAGCGCTGGCTGGATTTTGCAACAGAATTGACGTTACAATCAATGAAGATAATTCAATTACGGTTGTTGACAACGGCCGGGGGATTCCCGTGGAGATGCATGAAAAGGAAAAGCGCTCTGCCCTGGAGGTTGTAATGACGGTTCTCCACGCAGGGGGTAAGTTTGACAAGGACTCATACAAAGTATCGGGAGGTCTTCACGGTGTAGGCGTATCTTGCGTGAACGCACTCTCCTCCAGAATGGTTGTTGAGGTAATGAGGCAGGGCCAGAGATGGATGCAGACATATGAGAGAGGTAAGCCCCAGGCGCCGGTGGCACCAATTGGAAAGTCTGATGAATCAGGTACAATTACCACATTCATGCCTGACAACACAATCTTCCAGACAGTTGAATTCAAGTTTGATATCCTTGCCGCACGACTCAGGGAGCTTGCTTTTCTTAACAAGGAGATCCTCCTTACCCTTACTGACAAGCGGGAGACAGCTGAGAACGGTAACAGCGGAGAGTCACATCCGGTAACCGAGAATTTCTACTCCGAGCGCGGACTCATTGAGTTTGTGGAGTATCTTGACGGTAACCGTGAGAGGCTGATCGATAAGGTGATCTACATCAATTACGATAAGGGAGATACGCCCGTCGAGCTGGCCCTGCAATACAATACATCCTTTTCGGAGAACGTGCATTCATATGTCAATAACATTAACACAATAGAGGGTGGCACTCATCTTGCGGGTTTCCGAAGGGGGCTGACACGTACGCTGAAGAAATATGCCGAGGATTCAGGACTGACCTCCAAACTCAAGTTTGACATTAACGGTGACGACTTCCGTGAGGGACTTACATCCGTTATTTCAGTTAAGGTGGCTGAGCCGCAGTTTGAAGGCCAGACAAAGACCAAGCTGGGCAACTCAGAGGTGATGGGCTCTGTCGATGTGGCTGTAAGCACTGCGCTTTCAAACTATCTTGAAGAGAACCCCAAGGATGCAAGATCGATTGTTCAGAAGGTGATCCTGGCCGCCACGGCACGCCATGCCGCACGCAAGGCCCGTGAGCTGGTTCAGAGGAAGAATGTCCTCTCAGGTTCAGGGCTTCCGGGCAAGCTGGCCGACTGCGCTGACCGTGATCCGTCGGTTTCCGAGATATTCCTCGTGGAGGGTGACTCTGCAGGAGGCACTGCAAAACAGGGACGTGACCGCCGCTTCCAGGCAATCCTGCCCCTCAGGGGTAAGATCCTCAACGTGGAGAAGGCCATGCAGCATAAGATCTATGACAGCGAGGAGATAAAGAATATTTTCACCGCCCTGGGTGTCACAATCGGAACCGAGGACGACAGCAAGGCGCTGAACACAACAGGGCTTCGCTATGCCAAAGTGATCATCATGACTGATGCTGACGTTGACGGGTCGCACATTACAACCCTCATTATGACCTTCTTCTTCAGGTACATGAAGGAGCTGATAGAGAACGGGCATATTTATATTGCCACTCCGCCTCTCTATCTTGTTCACAGAGGGAAAAACGAAAAGTACTGCTGGACTGAAGAGGAGCGTGATGCCGCCGTTAAGGAGATGGGTCAGGGAAAAGAGTCTGCCGTCACAATACAGAGGTACAAGGGTCTCGGTGAGATGAATGCCGAACAGCTATGGTCTACTACGATGAATCCGGAGACACGTACCCTGCGGCAGGTGACTATTGACAGTGCAGCTGAAGCGGACCACATCTTCTCGATGCTCATGGGTGACGAGGTGCCTCCGCGCAGGGAATTCATTGAGAGACATGCCAAGTATGCAAATATTGATGCATAGTTCAATCAGGCAGCAGGCAATAGGCTATAGGCATTAGTGATATATTATTTATAATCAAATTATTGACTGCAAGACTGCAAGACCGCAGGACCTTCAGACTTTCAGACTTTCAGACTTTCAGACATAAAGCATGGAGATTTTTCAGACCGTATTTGACTGGTATATGGCCAACCTGAACTATTGGACCATATATCTCCTGATGACTATCGAGAGCTCATTTATCCCATTCCCTTCGGAGATTGTGGTGCCGTTTGCTGCCTGGAAGGCAGCGGAGGGATCACTGTCAATGTGGGGAATACTGCTTGCTTCGACGACAGGGGCTATGACAGGGGCTATCTTCAACTACTACCTTGCGATCTGGATCGGGAGGCCTTTGCTTTACCGGCTGGCCGACACAAAATGGGCACATGCCCTCCTGATAACCCGTGAAAGCGTTGAAAAGTCCGAGAAATACTTCATAAAGCACGGAAAAGCTTCAACCTTCATCGGCAGGCTCGTGCCGGCAGTCAGGCAGCTGATCTCAATCCCTGCAGGGCTTGCCAGGATGCATATGGGCACCTTCCTGCTGTTTACATTCCTGGGTGCGACAATCTGGAATATTATCCTTGCCGTAGTCGGCTATTACGCCTATGACAAACGTGAGTTCATCCTGCCATACCTCGACTGGATCATGTATGCCGTGGGAGCACTGTTTGTTCTGTGGCTTGCCTGGAAAGGTTACCAGGTTTACAGGAAGAGGCGCAAAAGTGTTACTCAGTAAGTTCACCGGCAAGAAGCCGTAAGCCAATCTCAGAGATCTTTGCCTGGTAGAGAGCTGTAAGCCTCCTGTTGATTGCATTCAGGTAGTTGTTCTGGTACTCCCTGAATTCGAGTCCTGAAAGAGAGCCGAGACGGTACCGCTCCATTGCAATCTCAAGTGAGGCACGCGCCACCTCTGCACTCTGTGCCTCGAAATCAGCCACGATTATATTGTTCCTGTAGGTATTGTACAGCAGGTCAAGTTCACCGAGAATCTCGTTCTCAATGTCGAGGTAGGCGAGCCTGCTGCTCTCAGCCTCGATTTTGGCATTTGAGATCCTGCGGTTTGTCTCCAGACCGGTAAATATATTCCATGACATGTTGAAACCCCAGTTCAGGCCATTCGTCTGGTTGTAGGAGTCTGCCTGCCAGGGAAATTCATTACGTGAGAAATTATATCCTGTGCTGAAATTCAGGGTGGGGTAGCGGTCTGCCCTGACCGACTGCAGGTCATATTCCGAAATCTTTTCACCCTGCCGTGCAAGGATCAGCTGGTTGTTGAAACGCAGTGTTCGTACACGAAGGGAATCCACATCAATTGCCGGTGCAAGGATAATTGTGTCATTGATGTTGAAATTGATCTCATGCCCGGCATTGAGGAGGTTAGTCATCCGGATGTAGGCACTGACAACAGTCTCCTGCTGTGTGAGTACTGCCGAGCTGTCAGCGTTCAGGTCGATCCTCGCCTGCTGAAGGTCCAGCCCTGAGATAACTCCCAGAAGGTACTTCTCTTCGGCATTCTCGTACCTCGATTTTGAGAGGGAGAGCGAGGTGAGAGCCGACTGCATCCTGTTCTGCTGAACTATTATATTGTAATACTCGGAGCAGACCCTCATGATGAGGCTCTCAACGTTGATTTTCACTCTCTGGCTGCTCATGGCAAGCATCTCCTGCTGCCTGCTGTAGTCGGTAAACATGCCGAAGCCGTCAAACAGCCTCCAGTTCATTGTCAATCCGGCATTGAAGAGGTTGGTCCTGCTCTTGTCAGCGGCTGCTGATGACGACTCTGTATTATTGGTTGTCTGGGACTGCCTGCCTGTTCCGGTCAATGTAGGGAGGAAGGGAGCAAGGGTTACGTTGTTGCCTGCAATTGTCTCATCATTACGTGTGATCTTGAGTGAGTAGTTATTCTCAAGAGCCTGCATTATAGCCTCGTCAAGACTCATTGTTTTCTGAGCCTGGGCGAAGAGAGGGGTGAGGAGCAACAGTAATATGGAACTAATTCTGAGGTTTCTCATTTGTAATAGTTTCAACGTTTTTTCTGGCCGCAAGGTAGCTGTAGACTGCCGGAACGACGAAGAGAGTAAGGAATGTGGCAAAGAACAGACCGCCCACGACGGTCACACCCATTGAGACACGGCTCTCGGCCCCGGCCCCGGTTGCCATGGCAAGAGGCAGGATGCCAAGTATCGTTGTAAGACTTGTCATGAGGATAGGCCTGAAACGTGATACAGCGGCCTCCCTGACGGCATCCATGATGTTCAGTCCGGCTTGCTGCCTCTGGTTGGCAAATTCAACAATGAGAATTCCGTTCTTGGCCACCATCCCGATCAGCATTATCAGGCCGATCTGGCTGAAGATATTCAGCGTCTGACCGGTGACTGCCATTGTAAATAGTGCACCGATCAGGGCGAGGGGCACTGTAACGAGTATGATTACCGGGTCACGGAAACTTTCAAACTGTGCAGCAAGAACGAGATAGATAAGCACCAGCGCAAGAACAAAAGCAAAGAGAAGGCTCGAAGTGCTCTCCACAAAGTCCTTTGAATCGCCGGAGAGTGTGGTGCTGAAATCCTCATTGAGCACCTTGTCAGCAATCCTGTCCATCTCCTCGATTCCCTCACCGAGGGTATACTTGCCTGCCAGCCCGGCCGAAATCGTGGCAGAGTTGAACCTGTTATACCTGTAGAGCTGCGGCGGAAGGCTGTTTTCCCTGACGGAAACTATATTGTCAAGCTGGATCAGCTCGCCCTTGTCATTGCGTACATAAACGTTGATGAGGTCGGAGGGGTCATTCCTTTTGGACCGGTCGAACTGGCTCATAATCTGGTATTGCTTCCCGTCCAGGATGTAATACCCGATGCGTTGCTCGCTCATTGTGAGCTGCAGGGTCTGTGCAATGCTCTGGACGCTCACTCCCATCATCGAGGCCTTCTCGCGGTTGATTATTACCGTCAGCTCCGGCTTGGTGAACTTGAGGTTCACGTCACTGGCTGAGAAGTAAGGACTGCTGGATACCTCGGCCATGAAATCGGGGATGACTCTCTTCAGGTCATCGAGATTCTTGGCCTGAATCACATACTGTACGGGCAGTCCTCCGCGACGCGAACCAAAGGTCTGCTGCTGCGAAACGATTGTCCTTGCTCCAGTAAGCTGCCTGACCAGTGGTGACACTGATGTTGCAACCTCCTGCTGCGATCTTTTGCGTTCATCTATGTCAGCCAGCCTTACCCTGATATTCGCGGAATTGCCGTTTACCATCATCATGATGTTGTCCTGTTCCGGAACATTTTCCCTGATAACAGGCACAACGGTTTCGGCATAAGCCTGCATGTAGTCGAAAGTAGTGCCTTCGGTAGCAGTTGCATTGATGCTGAAGTAGCCCCTGTCTTCAAGCGGTGCCATCTCAGAACGGAGTGTAGACCATATCCAGCCTATCAGACCGGCAACAACCACAATTATTATGAGCGCCCAGTATCTCTTTTTCAGGAAGGCTGAAATGGCTCTCCTGTAGACATCCTGCATCCCTGAGAAGAAGGGTTCAGTGGATTTGTAAAAACGGCCCTCCATTGCATTGTGCTTGAGCAGCCTCGAAGAGATCATCGGAGTCAGGGAGAGAGCCACGAAAGCTGAGATAGTAACAGCTCCGACGATCACAAGGCTGAATTCCCTGAAGAGCCTGCCCGTGACACCCTGAAGGAATACAATCGGGAAGAATACGGCCACAAGCGAGATAGTTGTTGCAATGATTGCAAAATAAATCTCCGTGGAGCCTTTTTTTGCTGCTTCCATCGGCGACATGCCATGCTCGACCTTCGTATAAATATTTTCCACAACCACGATTGCATCGTCAACTACAAGTCCGATTGAAAGAACTATGGCGAACAGTGTCAGTATATTTATTGTGAATCCGGCAATATACATTACGAAGAAAGCGCCAACCAATGCCACAGGAATCGCAATCACAGGGATGAGTGTCGTTCTCCAGTTGCGGAGGAAGAGGAATATCACAAGTACAACAAGCAGGAAGGCTATCAGGATCGTGTGTTTTACCTCGTCAATTGATTTGCGTATATATACTGTATTGTCAAAGAGCACCTCAGCCACTACATCTTCCGGCAGGTCTTTCTTCAGGCTTTCAAGCACCACAAGGGCGTTGTCGACAATGTCAATGTAGTTGGCACCGGGTTGTGGTACGAGGATCACGTTCACGGAAGGTATGCCGTTGACTTTGAGGATCGATCTGATATTTTCGGCGTCAACTTCGGCGTTGCCGATATCCCTGAATTTTACAACCCTGTCTCCGTTCTTGGTGATGATCAGGTCGTTAAACTCATCTACTGTCCTCAGTCTGCCCAGGGTCCTGATTGTGAGCTCGGTATTGTCTCCCTCGATCCTTCCAGACGGGAGCTCGATATTTTCCCTCGTCACCGCATTTCGGACGTCCAGGGGAGTAAGTCCGTAAGCGACAAGCCTTGAGGGGTCCATCTTCATCCTGATTGCAAGTTTCTTGGAACCCCAGACGCCGACGTCACTGACCCCTGATATTGTCTGCAGGCGCTCCTTGAAATTTATCTCAGCAAGATTGCTGATCTCAATCAGTGACCGGGTGTCGCTCCTCAGAGATATGGCAAAGATAGGCTGGGCATCGGCATCAGCCTTCTGAACAACCGGCGGGTCAACGTCCTGCGGCAGGCGGCGCATAGCCCCGGAAACCTTGTCTCGCACGTCATTGACTGCTGTTTCCATCTCAACCTCCAGCTTGAATTCGACCGTGATACGGCTCGATCCGTCACTGCTTGAACTTGAGATTGACCGGATACCCTGGACGCTGTTAATAGCCGCCTCAAGTGGCTCCGTTATCTGAGTCTCAATTACATCAGAGTTTGCTCCGGGAAAAGAGGTCGATACGGTAACTATGGGGGGGTCCACACTGGGATAGTCGCGGACTCCCAGGTATGTAAACCCGATACCTCCCAGGATGAGAACTACAAGGCTCATTACTATTGTGAGGACGGGTCTTTGTATGCTTAGAGACGATAGGCTCATCTGGTACGGTTTTGATTTACAGAGATTCGGTTTCCGATTACAACTCTATTAAATTCACCCTTACCGGCATATTCTGCCTGAGCTGCATCAGACCACCGGTGATGACTGTATCTCCTGCACTGATGCCTGAAAGTATCTCTACCATTGTCTGTGTCCGGGTGCCTGAGACAACCGGTACGAGATTGGCTTTGCCGTTTTTGTAGATCCATACCCGTTTTTCGTTCATTTCCGGTACCACTGCTTCAGAAGGAATCTGAATGGCATTGTTCTTTTCGTCAGTTATAAGCACCAGGTCAGCAAACATCCCCGGCACCAGTTTTTTGTCCCGGTTGTCATAGCGTGCCCTGAGTCCGATCGTACGGGTTGCTTCGTCAACCCTGTAGTCGATTGCGTATACCGTTGCGAAGAACTCATCAGGGTAACCCTGTGCATTGAAGGAGATTCGCTTTCCCATCAGCTGCTGTGACACATATTTCTCAGCAATCGCGAACTCCAGTTTCATCTGTGAGTAATCGATGAGGTGAGCTATCTTGACAGAGGGTTGTACATATGTACCTTCGCTAACAAAACGAAATCCGATTGTGCCGTTGAACGGTGCTCTTACCTCAGTCTCAGCTATTCTGACCTTCAGCAGGTTAATGTCTGCCAGGATCACATTATAGTCTGTCTGCAACTGGTCAAACGCCTCCCGGCTTACGGCATCCTTTGCGAGCAATACTCTTTGGCGCTCAAGCTTCTCGGAAAGCATTTTCTCCTGAATCTCAGCTCGTTTCAGTTGTGCCTGCAGATCCTCGTCATATATCTTGACAAGCAGATCCCCTTTCTTAACAACCGATCCTTCCCTGAAGAAGACGCCGGTCACCTTGCCGGAGACTTTACTGACAATGTCAACCTCTTCGTTGGCCAGCAGGGTTCCTGCCGACTTGATACCGTTTGTAAGATAGGAGGGCTTCGCAATTGTGGCTGCCACCGGAAGTATTGCTCCCGCCTGTCCTCCCGGTTGACCTCCCGGTTGTCCTCCCGGGCGCTGACCCTGGCCCTGACCTGGTGCCTGGCCCTGTGCCCGGGAATCGGAAGCGACAGAATCTTTCTTCAGGTCCCTGTCGCCCCAGAGCCCCAGCCGGGGACCGGCATACATTATTGCAAGAAACAGCGGAATACTGGTCCACAATGCTATTTTAGTTCCTTTTTTCATAAATAAGGTATATGCCCTGTTTTAACCCGCAAAATTAGGGGTTTATTTAAATCCTTATGTTAAAGTATATTAAAACGGAAATGAAGGCCGAAACAATTTGTGCGGCTGACCAACGAGGCCGCCTCAGTATTTCAGGATAATCTCTCTCACTACCTTCTCCATGTAGTCGGTTATCTTACGTGACGGGACCGTGAAACCGTTGGCAAAAGTTGTGAAAGCGATCCTTCTTCCGCTGTTTGTAGTGAAGTAACCGGCAAACGATTTTGCACTTGTGATCGTACCTGTTTTTGCCACTACTCTTCCCTTAAACATTTCATCGCGGAAATAGTTTTTCATAGTGCCGGAGACGGCTCCCATCGGTAGGGATGAGACGAATGCTTCCGAGCAGCTGCTGTTGTTCATGTGTACCAGAAGCCTGACTGTCATTTGTGCGCTGATGTTGTTGTTGGATGAGAGTCCTGACCCGTCCAGGATCACTGCCTGATCTGTTCCGCAGCCTATTGAATCGAGGAAATGCTTTATCACTGCTGATCCGGCACTGAAAGTGCCCTCTCCAAGTATCTCATAGCCAAGATGTTTTCTGATGGCTTCGGCATACATGTTGACACTCTCGTGATTGGTGACCTTTATTATTTCAGCCAGCGGTGGCGAGGCAGTTTCAGCAAGCCTGACAAACCTGTTTCCTTCAAACGAAACCCTTTCAGGCGAGGGCTCACCGTCAACATGAATACCCGCAGCACGCATGGCTTCATCAAGTCGGCTGACCAGTGCCATAGGGGGATCGGGGATGGAGGTTCTCAGTACTAAGCTGCTGTCCGCAGGCACACTTCCGGTAATCCAGGCCATTGTGGAGTAGGGGGCAATGAAGATATCACTCCTGTTGCTCTTACCTGATGAGACCAGGTAATTTGTGATATAGATACCCCGGCCGTAATCCTCTGTCGAATCGATTACAGCCGGCTCGCCTTCTGACTTGCCGGTAATGTATATATTGTATTTGTTGTCATTGATGTTTATGTCATAAACTCCTGCTCCGTAATAGTAACCAAGGTCACCCCAGGCCCAGCCGTCAGGTGCAGGACTGAAGTCGTAAATGGATTCTGCGGCAGCAACCCTGCCCCTGACCCGCCTGACTCCTGCTTCCTTGAGCGCCTGAACCCATGCCGCTGTAACATCCCCGTAGTGTTCCGGGAAATATTCCGAACCGAGAGCAGGGTCACCTCCGCCGGCAATGACGACATTACCGTCAAGAACACCTTTTTTGGTGTTTAATTCCCCTGAGAGGTACAGGCTTGTCGTATATCGATAACACGGCCCCAGCAGCGACAGTGCCACTGATGTGGGATAGAGCTTCATCACTGAGGCAGAAGAGAGGTTGCGGTCAGCATCATGGCTGAAGATGATCTCACCGGTTACGGCATCGGCAAAGCAGAACGAGTAGGAGGTACCGGTCAGTGTGGTGTCTGCCAGTATTGAGTCCATCACCTCCCTCTGGCCGCTCAGGTTGACGGAAATTATCGAAGCAAGGGTCAAAAGAGACAGGAATCTTAAGTTCATATGTTTTTGTTTTGTTCAAGTGTCGAAAGCAGTCCGCAGGCGGCGCCGATATCCTCACCGCGGCTGGCGCGTATGGTTGCCGTGATGCCTTTGGCACTGAGGCTGTCGCGGAAGGCTTCCATCTCATGCAGGCCCGGGCTGGAGAATTCAGAGCCGGGTATGTTATGGAAGCGTATCAGGTTGATCCGGCATCGTATACCGTTAAGGATACGTGCCAGTTCCTTTACGTGAGCAGGTGTGTCATTCAGTCCCCGGAAGACAATATATTCAAATGAGACCCTTCTCTGTCTCCCAAAATCAAAAGCTCTGATGGCGTCCAACACCTCCTTCAACGGGTGTGCTTTCTGGACGGGCATCAGGGCCTGCCGCTCCTCGTCGAAAGGGGAATGAAGGCTGACAGCAAGATGGCATTTGCTTTTCTCAAGGTACTCCCTGATCCTGTCCGTTATCCCAATGGTGCTGACTGTGATGCGTGTGGGGCTCCATCCGTAACCCCAGGCGGACGTTAGTATGTCAAGACTCCGCAGCACCTCACCCAGGTTATCAAGCGGCTCTCCCATACCCATGTAAACGATGTTGGTGAGCAGGGCATGCTCTGGGATGCTTCTGAACTGATTCAGGATCTCGTTCGTGGTCAGATTGCCCTGGAAACCCTGCCTGGCAGTCATGCAGAAACGGCAGCCCATGCGGCATCCGGACTGGACTGAAAGGCACACGGTGGCTCGCTCACGGTCAGGAATCCAGGCCGTCTCAATGAACCGGCTGCTGCTGACCGGGAAGAGGTACTTTTTAGTGCCGTCGCTTCCTGTTGCAACGGAAGAGGGCGGGGTGAGGCCGGTCTCATAATCCTTCTCAAGCAGGGACCGGGCAGCAAGAGAAAGGTCGGTCATGCCACTGATCTCCGGCGCTCCTCTCTTGTACAGCCATCCGGCAATCTGTCTCGCGGTGTACGGAGGCAGCGACGCAGCCACCGTCATGGCTGAAAGCTCATCAAGAGTCTTTCCGTAAAGTCTCTCCCTGTTCATCAGAAGCGGTATGCTGCTTTTTCGAGCTCCCGGATGTTCCTGAACGGTTTCGGGGGCTTCAGTTCGGCATTCAGAAAATTGTAGATGTCAAGCCTGATTCCTCTTGCCTCCCTGTAATCCATCCTGTCGAAGGAGTGGCCGCCGGGCATCTCCTCAAAGATCTTATACTTAAAATTCTGTTTGCCTGCAGCCTTCAGTGATTTGATCAGGTGCTCCACCTCAAGCACATTCACATCCTCATCATTTGTGTTTGTATGGATGAGAAGGGGCGTGTTGCGGTAACGGTCTACCTGCCATGCAGGTGATCGCCGGCGGTACTCCGCCACATCCTCGTCTGCCGTCTTCCCGATGTGATAAGAGGCTGAATAGAGATCGCGATACTCATCATCCTTGTATCCCATCCTGGCAACCACATCGCTGACAGGAACCCCGGCAAAGCAGGCTTTGTAGGCCTCGGGATGGTCGAAGATACAGAAGAGCCCGATCAGCCCTCCGTGACTCCAGCCGATGATCCCCACACGGTCCTTGTCTACGATCTCGTAGTTTTCGATCATATACTTTCTGCTGGCGTCAACATCCTCAACCTCCAGGCCGCCGTAATCGATCCTGTAATACAGTCCGGAGCCGTAACCTGTTGATCCCCTGTATTCAGCTGCTACGACAATATATCCCTGTGAAACCATCTCACGGATTATGTGGGTGTAGTAAGTTGTAAAATTAGCGTGCACTCCTCCGTGAGGAAGTACAAGCAGGGGATACTTACGTGAGGGATCAGCATCACGCGGGATAAATACATAGCTCCAGAATTTGAGTGGGTTACCTGCGCCCTGGCCGGTGGGGTTACTCTCCTTTGCCGGGGGAGGACCGGTTATGTAAATCTTGTCGACAAATGCTACATCCCCCACTCTTTCAAACCAGAGCAGGTCATCGATATTCTTCTCAATGACATCGAGACGGTGATCAAGTGCCTCAAAGTTTTTGTTCGAATTATTAATTGCATTCATCAGTTCGGCGTTCCCCGGCTGCGATGAAATGTCCGGCAGCAGGGAGAACAGCAATGTCAGAAGAAGAAGTGTTTTGAAGTAACTGGTTCTCATATATTTTTGAGGTTAGATTTCTATTTCACCACTGAATACAAAGGTAGCCGGGCCGGTCAGAAAAATGTCAGTCGCCCCATTTTCAGTCATGACGAACCTTACTGATAGTGTACCGCCCCTGGCGATGACATCCGTCTCGGAGGTGACAATTTTTCCGGTTCTTGCTGCCGCAATGGCAGTTGCAGTTATTCCCGTACCGCAGGCAAGAGTTTCATCTTCCACACCCCGTTCGTAGGTACGCACGAACAGTTTGCCGTCAATAATACTTGCCAGGTTTACGTTCACCCCTTCGGGGGCGTAAGCCGGCGACCAGCGCAGCGATCTGCCGATTGTGACAACGTCGATGTTCCTGTTATCATCCGTAAATACAACCAGGTGGGGTACTCCGGTATTCACCAGGATGCCGTCAGGGGTCTCCCTGAGCCCGGTCACATCGGTGATTGAAATCTCAGTTTTGCCCGGACCTGCCGGGCGGGCTGCATGCACACCGTCACCTGCCATGAACTTCAGATCACGAAACCCGGTAATATGTCGCATAGCGAAATGAGATGCGCACCGGGCGCCATTGCCGCACATTGCACCTTCGGATCCGTCCGAATTATAGTAGAACATCCGGAAGTCAAATCCTTCATACTCCTCAACAAGCATAAGCCCGTCAGCCCCGATGCCAAACCTCCTGTCGCATAATTTCCTGATAAGCAAACTGTCAGAGTGGTCGATGACTTTAGGGTTGTTCTTAATCAGGATGAAATCGTTACCGGCGCCTTCGTATTTGTTAAACTCTGTTTTCATTTCGTTAATTTGAAGTTAATTATCTTCAGATAACCCCTGTATTCTGTTAAATAATCGAAAATTTGCTAAACAATTACAATGTGGCGGGGTTGTAAAGATATTAATCTTTTGGGCAGGCACGCTATTTGATGAAACGAGGCGGAACAAAGACAGAATTTTTAAAATATTATGAGCTATGAAAGGTAAAGGTTTGATAACAACGTTGCTTGTTGCCCTGTTCGGAGCGCTGGCAGGGCTTTTTATCTATACCAGGTTCCTTGACAGGGACAAGCTTGTCATTGGAACAGAGAAGGAGAAGCAGGCTATTGAGGAGAATGCGCGGTTTACATCAATGGGATCCCAGTCAGGGGTGAACGACTTCACTTTTGCTGCTGAACAGACGGTGCATGGTGTGGTTCATGTCAAGACCAAAACAACGGTCAGTTCATCCTATTCGAATCCTCTGTATGAATTCTTCTACGGTCCCGGTTCTGCCCAGCCCAGGGAGGTAAGGGGATTCGGATCAGGAGTTATTGTTACTGCTGACGGATATATAGTTACAAACAATCATGTTATTGAAGAGGCGGATGAAGTGGATGTGACTCTGAATGACAAGCGCACATTTTCTGCTGAAGTGGTTGGGCGGGACCCCTCCACTGATATTGCAGTTCTCAAGATCAAGGCTACCGGGCTGCCCTATATAAAATTCGGCAACTCCGATGCAATTCGTCTGGGTGAGTGGGTTCTGGCGGTAGGCAACCCGTTCAATCTCACTTCAACTGTCACAGCCGGTATAATCAGTGCTAAGGGAAGGAGCTTCGGGCTTATTGACAACAAGTACCGCATTGAGTCATTCATCCAGACCGATGCTGCTCTCAACCAGGGTAACAGCGGCGGGGCACTAGTTAATGTACAGGGTGAGTTGCTTGGCATTACAACGGCAATTATATCTCCCAGCGGGGCCTATGCGGGCAACTCTTTTGCTGTTCCGTCGTCTATTGTAAGGAAGGTCTATGAAGACCTCAGGGAATACGGTGAGGTTCAGCGCGGGCTTCTGGGGGTAAATATTACGGATGTCACTGCTGAACTGGCCAAACAGGAGAACCTTAAGGAGATCAGCGGTGTTTTCCTTACCGGTGTTGTGGAGGATGGCGCTGCAAAGGCAGCCGGACTGGAAGAGAAGGACGTTATAATCGGAATCAACGGCGAGACCGTGGAGACAACTTCAGAACTGCAGGAAAAGGTCAACCGTTACAGACCTGGTGACAAGCTGGAAGTAACTTATCTCAGAAAGGGGAGAGAATACAAGAAGAATGTAGTTCTTCGCAATATTGAGGGCGGAACCGGCGTTGTAGCTCCCGGGACACAGTCCACATCGGTGTTCGGCGCCACATTCACGCCGCTCACCACAGGCGAGATAAGTCAGTATAAAGTAACAGGTGGTCTAAAGATCACGTCTATATCGGATGGCCGGTTCAGGGACCTGGGTCTTTCGAAAGGGACAGTTATCATTGACGTGAACGGCCAGAATGTGAGCAGCACTGCGGATATACGCAGGGCTACAAATGATGGTAAGAATCTGACCTCGGTGGAGGGATTCACCCCGGATGGGATGTACTTCAAGTACCAGACCAGGCGGTAGCAAGGAGAGTCAGACTTAATAGCCGGCAAATCAGGAGGTTGGCTGAATGAATAATCTCCTGCCGGTTTTGATTGATTTATTTGTTTAATTACTTTAAAAGCAGTACATTTGCGAAAATTTTTCCGAAGGGGCAAAGAGAATGAGACAACTTAAAATTACCAAATCCATTACCAACCGTGAAAGTGCGTCGTTGGACAAGTATCTGCAGGAGATTGGTAAAGAAGAGTTGATATCGGTTGAGGAAGAGGTAGAGTTAGCACAGAGGATAAAGAAGGGTGACCGGGCAGCGCTGGAGAAGCTTACTAAAGCGAATCTGCGTTTTGTCGTCTCAGTTGCCAAGCAATATCAGAACCAGGGACTTAGCCTTCCGGACCTCATTAATGAGGGTAACCTCGGCCTTATCAAGGCTGCAGAAAAATTTGATGAAACCCGTGGTTTCAAATTCATTTCATATGCTGTATGGTGGATCAGGCAGTCCATTCTCCAGGCTCTGGCAGAGCAGTCGAGGATAGTACGACTCCCTCTCAACCAGGTAGGTTCGCTCAATAAGATCAACAAGGCTTTTGCCCGGTTTGAACAGGAGAATGAGCGTACTCCCTCGCCTGAGGAACTGGCCGAAGTGCTTGACATACCAAAGGAGAAGGTGGCAGATACCCTGAAAGTATCAGGCCGTCATGTTTCGGTTGATGCTCCCTTTGTGGAGGGTGAGGACAACAGTCTTCTGGATGTGCTTACTAACCTCGACTCACCAATAGCTGACAAGATGCTTATTGATGAGTCGCTCTCCAAGGAGATTGACCGTGCTCTGGCAACGCTTACCGAGCGTGAAAGAGACATAATAAGATACTTTTTCGGCATTGCATGCCAGGAGATGACACTTGAGGAGATAGGGGAGAAGTTCGGTCTGACCCGTGAAAGGGTGAGGCAGATCAAGGAGAAGGCTATTCGTCGTCTCAGGCATACATCCCGCAGCAAATTGCTGAAAGGATACCTGGGTTAGTATTCCCGGGCATAAGTAAACAGGAAAAAGGGTGCCGGCAGGCGCCCTTTTTTTATTTCAGGTGATGACGGAACAGATCATTTTCAGCAATCTGACTGTCACAATCGTAAAAAAAATGAGCCCGGGGATACGGGCTCATTAATTTTTCCGCTGTCGATGGCGGAACTTGGGGGGAAGAACTGCTTCATAGTGACCTGGAGAAAATGAGAAACATAAGCACCAGATCACGATGTAAAAATAACTGAAAGTCATGTCACATTTTTATCCCCTGAAGCTCCAACTTACAGAACGGATGGTTTAGACTACAAAGAGGCTTATATACCCAACAAAACCCTATTTTCCGGTGAATCGTTTTACGAATTCACTCTTGTAGGAATCGCCCAGATATGCCTTCAACCCTTCTGAAAGCAGTATTTCTCCCTGCCTTGTATACCCTGTCACCTGGTCGAGATTAACAAGGTATGAGTGATGCACCCTGAGAAAATTCTGATCCTCGAGCAGGCCGGCAAAGTGCTTCAGGTTCTTCGAGCTAACCACCTTCCTGTTACCGGATAAATTGAAATTTGTGCAGTAGCCGTCGGCCTGGCACATGATTATGTCATTGACTTTCAGTACTTCAAAGCCCTTCAGGTTGGGGATTATAAGGGTTGATTGCCGGGAGGAACCGCTGCGGAGGTTGCTGAGAAGCGAGTTGACTATCTCGGTGCTTATTCCGTTGGGCTCAGTCGTTCTGACCTTTGCCACCGCATCCACAAGTTCATCAATCTTTACTGGCTTCAGAAGGTAATCAACAGCGCTGAACCTGAAAGCTTTAATCGCATACTCTGAGTAAGCAGTGACAAAAATGATTTTGAAATCAATCCTGTCGAACATATTGAGCAGGTCAAATCCCTTTCCGTCAGGCATTTCAATGTCAAGAAAAACAAGGTCAGGTGATGTCTTCAGAATAGCTGCATGAGCTGTTCTGACGCTGGATGCCTGGGCAACGATCTCAACGTCGGAACAGTAATCCCTGAGATAGTTGAAGATCACATCCCTTGCAAGTTTCTCATCATCCACCAGAACAGCCCTTATCATGATAATTGATTTTTGTATTTCACAGTTGCTTCTTCCCTTTAAATATCTCACGTTCAAGGTGCCACAGGCATCTCAATCTCCACCCTTGTTCCGGTTTCAAAACGGTCAGGGTAACGATCGGTTATGTTTATCCTGTAGTTTGTGAGCAAAATGTTGTTGATGATCTTCATGCGCTCAGTTGCCAGCGAGATTCCCCTTGACTTCCGCGGCAGCGTGCTGTCTTTCATCGATTCGGAGCGTGTTCTTCCCACCCCGTCATCCTCCACAGTGCAGACCAGGTTACCGTCAAGCTGACTCAAGGCTATGCGGATATTGCCCTTTCGGCCGGTCAGACCCATCACACCATGCCATATTGCATTTTCAACAAAAGGCTGAATAAGTCCCGGTGAAACCCTGATGAAATCTTGCCGGATCCCGGGGTCAGTCTCTATCACATAATCAAATTTGTCGCCGAACCGCAGATGCTCAATCTTCATATAGTCCTCAAGAGCAGTAATCTCGGCACTCAGTTTTACAAAATCCTCATTCATGTTGTTCAGGATAGTCCTGATCAGTTTTGAGAAATCGGCAATATACCTGTTGGCAGATAGACGGTCATTGTTGGATATGAAATAATTGATGCTGTTCAGTGCATTGAATATGAAATGGGGATTCATCTGACCCCTGAGAGCCTGGTGGCGAAGCATATCCCTCTTTTGTCTTTCCCTCTGCCTGAATTGCTTGAAAGCCAACCATGCAAGGATTGAAAGCAGGAGAACTGTGACCAGAGGTGTTAGAACCCGGAAGGCCATTGTCTGGTAGAAATAGGGTTTGATACGTATGGAGAGGTTCTTTGTATTGCTCCACGAGCCCTTGATATCCGTTGCCTCTATCTCAAGATTATGCCATCCCGGCCTGAGATTGGAGAAATTGATATTTCTGTCATTGTAATCAGTGTAGTACCAGTTACCTCCTGCACCGTCAAGCCGGTACCTGTACCTGATCATCTCCGGATGGCGATACTCCGGAACCACGAACGAGAGATGAAAATTGTCGTCTCCCTTGTTAAGGATGATCGTATCTGCCTTGTAGACAGGCTCGTTAAGTATCCTCTTCAGAGCAGAAACCTCCAGGTCAAGGATTATAATCTTTCGTTGTCCGGTTCCTGGATTTTCCCGTAAAATCTCGGCCGGGTCAAACTCCACTGCACCCCCTACACCTCCGAAAAGGAATTTTCCCTCACCTGTGACCCAAGAGGCATCGGAGTTGAATTCATGGATCATCAGTCCGTCATTTTCACCGAATGACCTTATAAGACCGCTTTCAGGATTGATTACTGACAGACCATTGTTTGTTGAAACCCAGATATTCCCGGACTTGTCCCTGAGAATACTGTAGGTGGTGTTGTTCGACAGTCCGGAGGCAGTTGTAAAAAAGAGCTTTTCACCGGTTGATGTATCGTATCGGCAAACGCCCGAACCCAGGGTTGCAATCCATAAGATACCGTTGCCTCCGTCACAGATGTCTTCCAGGTTGGTAATGCCACCTGCGATCCTTATGAATTCATTCTCTGCAGTGCTGAGGTCGTATTTCAGCAGATAACTTTTACTGGCTCCGGCCCAGAGAATGTTACCCTGACGATGGAATGTAAATATGTTAATAGAGTCTCCGATGAAAAGGAGCCTGGTCGACTCCCTTTTGGCCGGGTTGTACCTTACAATTCCGGAGTCAGCCACCAGAATATTGCCCTCCAGGTCATGACAAATCGTGTGCACGAACCTGCCGGGCTGGTGTTCTTCCATCTTTCCAGTAGCAAGATCATAATGTACGAGCTTATTAAAATAATATCCGATCCAAATGCCTCCGCTGTCAGGAAGGAAAGATCTCGGGTGCCATAATTCAGTCAGCTCTGTGTCATTCAGGATGTTTATCCGCTCTGCGTTCCCGCCGGGATTTATCCTGATGAGGTAGTTCCTGTCACGGGCGGCAATCCAAAGTCCCCCGGCTTCGTCTTTTATAACTCCAAAGACATTAAGTTCACTGGATTCAAGGGGGAAGGGGCTTATGTGCCTGAAATCTGAAGGAGTGAAGATGACCTTCACAACCCCTGCCGGTGTTCCTCCTTCCATACTGTGCGAGAACCAGAGCAGGCTCTTGTCATAAAAGAAATAACTTGTTGGAAGAGCGCACGTGGGTTTGGGTATCGTAATTAGTGATTCTTTGTCCGGTTGAAGGATCTTCAGCCCGGATTCATGATTATAGAAGACCAAAGGTTCACTTACTTCAAAGGTTATTTTGCTTAAACTGCCCCCGTATTCCCTGAACACGCCACTCTCCCTGTCCAGTCTGAATAGTCCGGTAAGGGCAGCCAGCCATAAGTTGCCTTGATTGTCATTAACAATACGACCCATTCCTGCTTCGCTGAAAAAGGTACCTATCCTGCCCGGAAGCCTATCCAGCGGATAGGTCCCTTTCATAACGGCAAAATATTCACCTGTGGCCTGATCACGGCCTGTTTCTGTTTCTATGACATCAGGCCCTACCAGCCAGAGGTCGCCGTTCTCCCGGAATGTCATCCGGTAGCTGAAGTGCGGCATGGCACGCACCCCGCTATCACCTCTTTTCCATGGATAAAAGAAAGTCTCTGCTGTCACAGGATGAAACCTCAGGATTCCCTTTTCCATCAGGAACCACATGAACCCGTCAGGACCCTGGGTGAAGTGAGTCAGGTCATCCAGCAACACCCCCCCAAGGCTCCGGACCCGGCTGAAATCTTCAGTAGCACGGTTAAATAGGGAGAGCAGACCGTTATCCGTGGAAACCCATAACTTGTCTTCACTGTCTACGACAACGTTGCTTACAGAGAAATATGGAAGTGAGGTACTGTCGGCAGGATCATGGAAATAATTCACAAAATCCGTCCCGTCATACCTTGTAAGTCCGTCCCAGGTGGCCATCCATGCAAAGCCGCTGCTATCGGCCACAACAGTCCTCACATGGTCATGCCCGATGCCCGATTTTGACTTGTAATGAGTTATCACATAGCCCTGCCCTGATGCGGATAAACTAAAACCGGCAATTATTATGGCACTGCAGAGAAGCAATACTGTACGGTAATTCAGGCGCATTGTGTACAGATGTAGGACATATATACAAATATAGTAAGAAATCAATAGCTTACTGCAGGATGGAATGATGTTAAAATGCGCCTGCCATCCCGCACAGCTTGTGTCTATTTGCTATTTTTGCATAGTTTTCACAATATGGACTTCAAACTCATTTCAGATTATACGCCAACGGGCGACCAGCCGGAAGCAATCCGGCAACTGACAGAGGGACTGCGGCAGGGTGTTCCGTTCCAGACTCTTCTTGGTGTTACAGGGTCAGGTAAGACATTCACAATTGCAAACGTAATTGAGCAGCTCAACAGGCCGGTGCTGGTGCTGAGTCACAACAAGACTCTGGCGGCACAGCTTTACGGTGAATTCAGGCAGTTCTTCCCGGAGAACGCGGTTGAATACTTCGTCTCATACTATGACTACTACCAGCCCGAAGCCTATCTCCCGGTGACGGACACATTCATTGAGAAGGACCTTTCGATAAATGATGAGATTGAAAAGCTCCGTCTTAGCGCCACGTCATCTCTTCTCTCCGGAAGGCGTGATGTAATAGTCGTCTCATCCGTTTCATGCATTTACGGCATAGGAAATCCGGATGACTTCCGATCCAATACTGTTCATGTTATCAAAGGTGCGAAGATCACGCGCACTCACCTTCTTCGCAAGCTTGTTGACAGCCTGTATGCCCGCAATGAGGTGGAGTTTACAAACGGCACCTTCAGAGTAAGGGGCGATACGGTGGATGTCTATCCGGCTTATGCTGACCTTGCGCTGAAGATCGTTTTCTTCGGTGACGAGATCGACGAGGTCTCCACCTTTGACCCGTTAAGCGGCCAGCACCGTGAGTTTCTGGAAGAATATGTCATTTACCCTGCAAACCTCTTTGTTACGACACGGGAGCGTATCAACACTGCCGTCAGCATGATACAGGATGATATGGTATTGCAGGCCAGACACTTTCGGGATACGGGGAGGCCGGAGGAGGCAAAACGAATAGAGCAGAGGGTTCAGTATGACCTGGAGATGATTAAGGAACTCGGATACTGCAGCGGCATTGAAAACTACTCGAGGTACTTCGATGGCCGGGCTCCCGGAACCAGGCCGTTCTGTCTCGTTGACTGCTTTCCGAAGGACTTTATTACAATTATTGATGAGAGTCATGCCACAATGCCACAGATCAGGGCGATGTACGGAGGCGATCATTCCCGGAAACAGACCCTGGTTGAGTATGGATTCCGCCTCCCGGCAGCGTTGGATAACCGACCGCTCCGGCTTGAGGAGTTTGAGGCGCTGACCGGTCAGACTGTATACATGAGCGCCACACCGGCCGATTATGAGATGGAGAAGAGTGAGGGGGTGATAATTGACCAGGTAATCAGGCCCACCGGCCTGCTTGATCCGCCAGTGGAGGTGAGGCCCAGCAGGAACCAGGTTGATGACCTGATGGAGGAAATCAGAAAACGGACGGCGGCAGGAGAGAGGGTCCTTGTGACAACAATGACCAAGCGGATGGCCGAGGAACTGAATACATACCTGGGCCGGTTTGATATCAAGTGCCGTTATATCCACTCTGATGTGGAGACGATTGAGAGGGTGGAGATCCTCGAGGCGCTGAGGTCAGGCGAGTTCGATGTGCTTGTGGGAGTGAACCTGCTGCGCGAAGGGCTGGACCTTCCGGAGGTCTCCCTTGTGGCTATCCTGGACGCCGACAAGGAGGGCTTCCTGAGGTCCGGCCGGGCGCTGACGCAGACAGCCGGCAGGGCAGCAAGGAATATCAACGGCCTCGTGGTGATGTACGCCGACAGAATTACCGGTGCAATGAAGGAGACAATCGACGAGACAAACAGGAGACGCACCAAACAGATGGAATATAATATCCGGATGGGTATAACACCGCGGCAGATCGTGAAGAAGGGGGGAACAATGCTCCGGGGGCTCAGTCGCAAGGGTGTGGAGGTGAAGGCGTATACCGGCCCCGTAAAGGTCGATGTGGCAGCAGATCCCGTTGTCCGGTATATGTCAAAGGAGCAGCTTGAGAAAGCAATTGAGAAGACGCGCAAGGCGATGGAAAAGGCTGCAGCAGCGCTCGATTTTATTGAGGCGGCCAGGATGCGTGATGAAATCGAGGGGATGAAGCGGCTGGCAGCAGGAAGAGGCCAGAAACCGTAAGAGGCAAGAAAAACGGTAAAATTGCGTTTAGATTGAGTAAATACTTATAATTGCCCGGATTATCCGGACCAACAGGCATTCATTTATATTTATGCAAAGAATAGTAAGCACTTTCCTTCTTGCTGCGGCACTTTTGACCGGCTGCTCCAAAATACCTGATCCTGATCCTGTTGAGAATCCAAAGGTGGTGATTCTCATGTATCACAGGATAACTGAGGGGGAGGCCGGTACCCTGTACGAGCGCAGTGCGGAGGAGTTTGAAAGTGATCTCCTCTACCTCCGTGAGAATAACATCAGGGTTATCGACTTCGACGAGTTGCGGGCAGTTATTGAGGGAGAAGAGCAGCTTGCCACACACGCCGCGGTGATAACTTTCGATGACGGGGATCACTCATGGTACACCCTCGCGATGCCTCTGCTGAAGAAATACAGGATGAAGGCAACCTTCTTTCTCTGGGTTTCGAAGATGGGCGCAAATTCCTTTCTCTCATGGGATGAGGTGGAGATGATGAGCAGTTATTCGCTGGACGGAGGGGTAAGACCCTTCTCATTCGGATCCCACACAATGTCACACCAGTACCTTATGACTATGAAAGCGGCTCTCGGAGGCGGAGAGGCTTTCCAGGCATACCTCGATGAGGAACTTGGGAGTTCAAAAGTACTGATTGACAGACATATATATGGAATCGTTGAAGCCCTCGCACTGCCTTACGGTGACGGTGCCGGCGATGCCGATATCGCATCTGCGGCACTGCGTCACGGTTACAGTTACATCCGCACCTCTGAACGCGATGTGACCGGTACACCTGCATCAAACCTTTTAAGGCTTCCCAGTCTTCCGATCCTGGATGACACACCTCAGGAACAGATCGGAGATTACCTTGGAATTGAATAACCCTGAAACCTGATAACACTGAAACTGCCATGAAGAAAACGAGAGATGCCGATTGCTGCCGCTTCAGGTCTCATCCCTGGCACGGGATTGATATTGGAAGCAATGCGCCTGATATAGTGATGACATTCGTCGAAATGGTCCCCACTGATACTGTCAAGTACGAGATGGACAAGATTTCGGGATACCTGAGGCTTGACAGGCCCCAGCGCTATTCCAACGTGGTCCCTGCACTCTATGGGTTTATCCCCAGAACTCTGACAGGGACAGCCGTTGCTGAAAGAACGATGGAAAAGACAGGCCTGGCAGGTATTAAAGGCGACGGTGATGCAATGGATATCTGTATACTGACCGAGAAGGATATAACCCATGGCGATATACTGGTTCAGGCAAGGCCGATAGGAGGCTTCAGAATGATTGACGGAAACGAAGCTGATGACAAGATAATTGCCGTTCTGTATAACGATGCGGTGTACGGTGCATATGCGGATATCAGGGACTGCCCGCCGATTGCAATCGAAAGGCTCAAGCATTATTTTCTTACTTATAAGGATTTGCCCGGGGAAAAGCGGAGGGTCACCATATCGGATATTTATGATACCGAAGAGGCAAGGGAGGTTATAAGACGCTCCATGACAGACTATGGACGGGCATTCCCGGGGATGTAGTTCCATATAGCGTTGAGCATCATTTCCGGCGGGAAATGATTATTCCGACAGCGGAAACGTGAATTTTACGGCTTTCTGTGACGAACAGGCGTATAAGTTGATAATCGTCCACCAGTTTTTGATTAAGGATTATGAACTTACCTCTGTCTCATCTAATTTTGGTGAATAGTTACCAGCTTCATATTATTAGTTTTAGATTGGGAAGAACTTTTGTAATGGAAAAACTTACTGACTTAATAATCGAGAAAACTTCGAAGACGCCGCAGATCGAGCTTAAATACAGCAGCGGCGAGATTTCGCTGGCAGGCAGATCGCTGCCTGAAAATGCCACAAGAATTTACGAACCGGTGCTTACGTGGGTAAGTAATTATGTTATCCAGCCGCAGCCGGTGACCAATCTGAGACTGAACGTCGAATATTTCAATACATCCTCCTCCCTCTGGATCAGTAAGATTGTGAAAACCCTCACCAGGATAAACAATCCCGATTACAGGCTGATGGTCCATATCTATATCCCGCTCGAGGAATATGATGATATGAAGAAGTCAGCGGATATGCGCGATTCATTCAATCCCCTGACCGAAATCCTTCAGGATTCAGTACCTGAAGTAAGTCTCAAGCTGTATGCCACTGATGATTCATCGAAGATCATCCGTGACGCACTTGTGCTGTTTTAGAGGAACCGGCAGGTGACCGGGTCGCCGCCAATTAATTAAGCTGAA
>Ga0209467_1000765_pt1 | contig 36595 bp, 62 predicted proteins | sample Higcelwee11metaG_FD_187175 | JGI IMG/M metagenome (GOLD analysis project Ga0209467, IMG submission 187175) | Freshwater pond sediment microbial communities from the University of Edinburgh, under environmental carbon perturbations - High... | ecosystem: Environmental > Aquatic > Freshwater >... | reverse complement strand
CCTTCACTTAAAATAAGTTCCGTTTATCAAATGCAAATGATTTGCATTATCATTTAGAATAAATTATAGGATTGGAGAAAAAACATGGCAAGACCAAGCAAACCCATATCAGTGTTGACAAGCGAAGCAAGGTCACACATGACAGCAAAACAAAAAGCAGATAGAGAACGTGCGGAGAAGGAAGTCCTTGCAGGTGGTAAAATTATAGAGTCCTCTTCCGTGAAACGTGATCCTGTTGCACATAAAGAATTTTTAAGAGTATGCAGAATATTATCGAAGATAGATAAGAACGATGCATCATATGAAACAGTTATCAATCGTTATTGCGAATTACTAGCAGAGTGTATTCACTTAAAAGAGCAACGTGATTATTCATGGGAAACTTTTACAGAGATAAGAGCCACGTTTAAAATGTTGGCTGCTGATAATACACTTGAAGAACGTATCGAAGTATTATTGGAACTCACAAAAAATTTATCAAGTCTAACAGATGCAATGAATAAGATAGATAAGATATTAGATTCAAAAAGACAAATGTTGTTTGCTATTGAGAAAGAAAATCTATTTACTATCGCAGGTGCGTTACGTTCTATACCGAAAAAAGTTGAAAAAGAAGAAGATGATTTGATGAAGGTCTTGAAAGGTGGTTGATTATGCTACTTGAAAAAGCCACACAGTATGCAGAGGATTGTATAAGTGGAAAAGAAATAACAACACCTGAAGTAATTCAACAATGCAAATGGTTTATCTCGGACAGAGAAAAAGAAAACGATGAAAGTTTTCCGTATAGATTCCATGAAGAGAAGTTGAAAGTCATTGAAGGGATTTTGAAGTTGTTAAATTTTGCGACAGGTTTTGTAACAGGATCCGTACATGATGGAATTGCTCTATACCAGGCATTTTTTATTACAAATATATTTGGTTGGAGATTTAAAAACGATGAACACCGATTCAGATATAGAAAAGTAACATTGTTTATACCACGTAAGAATGCAAAAACTTTTATAGCTGCAGTCATTGTAATTATACTTATGCTAACCGAAGATGCTTATTCAGAATTTTATTCCATTTGTTTAGATAGGGATTTAGCAGGAGAAATAAAAAAAGCAATACGTCAGATATTGGAAGTAAGTCCATTAGTCGGAAAGTATTTCAAAATTCCAAAGACATTAAGCGGAAGAACTACATGTTCGCTCACTCACTCCACATTTCAACCACGTACAGCACAGGCAAACTCGAACAATTCAATCAGAAGTGCGGCTTTTATTGCCGATGAATACGGTGCGATGCGTGATAATTCCAATGTAAATGCCATGGAATCAGGGCAACAATCCGTTAAAAATCCTTTGATGTTTAAATTAACAACCGCTTATGCCGAAGATAAAAGTCCGATGTTAGAAGAATTAGACTATTTGAGAAAAATTTATGCCGGAACGGAAATAGATGATAGGTTATTTGCGTTAGTTTATTATTCATCAGAAGAACATTTATGGGATGATCACGGATTGTACATGGCAAATCCTTTGCGTGTTGAAAGAAATTATGAAGAAATAAGAGCGAGAAGAAAGACTGCACTTGCAAAACCTAGTGAACAAGAAGAATATTTGACGAAAAATATGAATCATTTTGTACCTTCATCATCAGGGGAAAGTTTTATATCTATTGATCAAGTGCGTAAATGTAAAGTGGATAATATCGAATGGTATGGTCGTGACGTGTATCTCGGTTTAGATATGGCAAAGACAGACGATAATGTTTCAGTATCTATGGTATCATATGACTTTGAAACGGAAACGATACTTGCAAAATCATGGGCATTTATTCCAACAGATAGGATCACAGAGAAAAACAACATTGAGAGAACAGATTACAACCGTTTTATCCGGGAAGGGAATTGTTTTGATTGTGGAAATGACGTTATCAGTTACACTTATGTTGAAAATTTTATCATGGAGATACAAGAAAGGTTTGGAGTAAATGTTATTCAGGTAGGTTACGATTGGATGAACTGTTTGAGTACAGCAGGTAAACTTGATGAAGAAGGAATGACAACGGTAGAAGTAAAACAACATTCAAAAATTCTTCACAGACCAACAAAGTTATTGCATGAATCTATCTTGCAAAAGAAATTCATGTATGAAAAAAATACATTGTACGAACAGAATTTTCAAAATGCAAAATGTACATACGATACTAACCAAAATAGGTACTTGAATAAAAAGAAAAGTAGTGGTAAAATAGATATGATAGCAAGTACTGTGAACGCAATCTATTTATTACAACAAGAATTAGACGGTAATAATGGCGGTTTCTCACAGGTAATCTAGTCGGAAAGGATAATATATAATGGCATGGTATAACCGTAAAAAAAATATAGAAGAACGATCCGACTTAATCGCACCTGATAATTGTGGTGTATTGCAATCATTAATCGGAACAGAAGCAATGACAAAACAAAAAGCACTTGATATTCCTGCTGTAAAATCTGCAATCAAATTCATTTCAGAAACAGTTTCCATGATACCAATCAAACTTTATACGGAAGTTGATGGAGTGGTAAAAGAAAAGACCGGAGATAACCGTGTTAGATTACTGAATGATGAAACAGGCGATACATTAGATGCAGTTCAATTTTGGAAAGCAATAATGGAAGATTACTTTCTCGGGAAAGGTGCTTTTGCGTATATTAAGAAAAAAGGAACAAAAGTTGAAGCATTATACTACGTGCAAGAAGAATATGTTTCTGTGCTGAAAAATGCTGATCCTATTTTTAAAGATTTTAAATACCAGGTAAGCGGTAAAGAATATCAGACATTTGACTTCTTAAAATTTTTACGCAATAGCAAAGATGGTGCAAGTGGTACAAGTATCATTGCAGAATCGAATTTGATTTTATCAGTTGCTTATGAGTCTTTGAAGTTTGAAGAACAACTTGTTAAAAAGGGTGGCAATAAAAAAGGTTTCCTTCTTTCAAGCAAAAAACTTATTCAGACAGTTATTGACGATTTAAAGACCGCATTTAAGCAATTATACAGTAATAATACGGAAAATGTAGTTGTTTTAAATGATGGGTTGACATTTCAGGAATCTTCCAACACGTCAGTTGAAATGCAGTTGAATGAAAACAAGCAATCAAATGCAAAGGAAGTCTTTGAATTATTCTCACTTACACTTGAATTTATGCAAGGTAAGGTTGACGAAAAGACATATAATTCTACTTTTAAAGTCGCAATTCTTCCAATTCTACGCATGATTGAATGTGCTTTAAACAAAGATTTGCTGTTGGAGAGTGAGAAAAAAGGTGCAGAAGTACTGTTTTATTCATTTGATACAAGAGAGATCCTTAAAGGAGATATTAAAACTCGTTACGAAGCATATAAACTTGCGATTGAATCAGGACTAAAAAACATTGACGAAGTAAGATATATGGAAAATGATCCTGCATTTGGTATTGATTGGATAAATTTATCACTGAATTCATCATTGTACAATTTAGAAACAGGGGATATATACACACCTAACACGAATATGACAAGCAATATGAAGAAACCAATGCAACCAATTAACACATCGGGAACGGAAGTTGTTGAAAATGAAGATACACAAGAAGATGACATTGAAGATGTAGCAGACAATAATTTAGAAGGGGGTACGAAATGAAAATAGAAGTAAGAAGTGATGGAGCGCATATCAGCGGATATGTGAATGCAACAGAAAAGAAATCAAGACCTGTTGTAACTCCAAGAGGTAAAGTAGTTGAAGTAGTTGAAAGACGTGCGTTTGAGCAGGCATTAGGCAGAGCAGGGAACATTAGTGTAACAGTAGACCATGACAGTGGTACCACTTATGCAAATACTAACGATGGAACATTAAATCTTTATGAAGATGAAATAGGTTTGCACGCAGATGTAATTATTACCGATCCTGAACTAATCGAACAGGCTAAAAAAGGTAAAATCAAAGGTTGGTCTTTTGGTATGTATAATGTCATTGATGAAATGGAAGAACGTGCAGACGATTATCCAATCAGACATATTAAAGGCATGGATTTAGACCATTTAACACTAGTTGTTAAACAAACACCTGTATATGCTGCCACATCGGTAGAAGTAAGAGCAGGAGTTGATGTTGACATAGAATCACGAAGCACAGAAACGGAAGTAAAAGTTACGGTTGAAACACCATCTGCGGAAAAAGAAACACCAAACAATTCAAGATATGAAAATCGTTTATTAGAAATCACACACAACCTATAACAAACAAAAACCAAATCAAAGAGAGGGTACAAAATGAATCGTTTAAAAGAATTAACAGAAAAAAGAAATGCGATTGTAGAATCAATGAAAGCAATCACAGGAAAAGCAACTACTGAAAATCGTGCGGTATCTACCGAAGAATCAGCAGAGTTTGACAAGTTCGATGCAGAATTAAGAAGCCTTGATGATACAATCAAGATGGAAGAAAGAGCAAGAGATTTATCACTTGAAAAAGTTCCTGCTGAAGCAGAAAAGAAAGAATCAAAAGAAGAAGTAGAAGTAAGATCATTTGAAAATTTTGTTCGTTCAAGAGTTTCAGAAAATCGTGCCGATGTAAACATGACAACCGGAGATAATGGTGCTATCGTACCTGCTACAATCGCAAATAAAATCATCACAAAAGTATTAGAAATTTCTCCAATCTTTGCTACAGCTACGCGTTATATGGTAAAAGGTACATTGTCTATTCCATATTATGACGAAACGGCAAATGCAATCACGGTTGCTTATGCAGATGAATTTGTTGATGGAGAATCAAAAGTTGGTAAGATGGCAAGTATCACATTAAACGGATTTCTTGCAAGAGCGCTTGTTAAATTATCAAAATCATTACAGAACAATTCACAGTTTGATGTTGTATCATTTGTAATTAATGATATGGCTAAACAGTATGCTTTATGGATTGATGGCGAATTAATTAACGGTACAGTTGGTAAAGTAACAGGATTGTCTACTGCTACGCAAACAGTAACAACTGCACTTGCAACCGCAATTACTGCCGATGAATTAATTGATGTACAAGAAAAAGTACCTGATATTTATCAAGCAAATGCTTTTTGGGTAATGAGTAAAGCCACAAGAACTTATATCAGAAAGTTCAAAGATGGTCAGGGCAACTACTTGTTACAAAAAGATTCAAATGCAAAATGGGGTTACACCTTGTTTGGTAAAGATGTATTTGTATCTGCTAAATGTAATGACATTGCAGCAACGAAAAGAACCGTATTTTACGGAGATTTCACAGGTCTTGCAGTTAAAGTATCAGAGGATATTAATATCCAGGTATTAAATGAAGTTTACGCAGGGCAACATGTCGTTGGTATTTTAGGATTCCTAGAAATGGATTCTAAGGTTGAGGATCAACAGAAGATTTCCGTATTAGTTCAAAAAGCATAGTAATTGAATAGGGTAGTGTAAAAGCTACCCTAATTTTTTTAGAAAGGTGGTACATTTTGAAAATTAGTACTATCACAGCAAATGATGTAGCATCATTTTTACGATTAGAAGGTGCAGTTGATCCGTTATTAACTCCAATTTTAGATGCTGCAAAAAGTTATATTAGTTCATATACAGGAATTTACACGCAGAACATCACAGACACATTTACCGGAAACGGACAAGATTCTATTTTTCAAGTTAGCAAAAGACCATTTGTTGCAAGTACGTTGATTGTAAAGCAAAATGATGTTGTTGGAATTGTAGGAACTGATTACAATTTTGATTCCGTAACCGGACAGATTGCTTTTATTACAGTACCCGCTGAAGATGATGTAATTGTTGCTACTTACACCTACGGACTTGATGCGTATGAAGAATTTTGGATTGTAGTTATGATTTTATGTCAAGATATGTATGACAACCGTATTTTTTCAGTTGATAGCGAAAATGTAAACGTTGTTGTATCGTCAATCCTTGATATGCACAGAACTAATTTATTACCGTCAGTTAGTGGGGTGTAATTATGAATGTGAATCCTGGGGAATTAAGACATAAAATACAATTTATAACAGTAATCAATGGAACGGATGCAGACGGTTTTCCAATACATGACGAAGATGTAATTTACAGTTGCAACGCGAAGATAACAAACACATCGGGAACGGAAAAAATAAAGTCAGGCGCAGAAATGACAGACAAAAATACAAGATTCCTAATCCGTTACACAAGCGCAATCAACGAAGATATGCAAATAAAATTCGGAAGTAATTATTACGATATTCAATTTATCCAAAATTACGAAGAAAAAAAAGAGTATATTGAAGTATGGGCTGTTATGAGTAAGCAGGTGTAATATGGCAAACTTCCAATTTGATTTTGATGAATTAGAAAAACAGATATTAGGACTTGATAACTTTGACGAAATTGCACCAAAAATTATTGAAGCAAGTGTGCCAACATTAAAGAAAAATGTAATTTCTGAATGTCAAAAACATAAAGATACAGGTGCAATGGTTGGATCGATTAAAGAAACAAAAAGTAAAAAGGGTAAAAGCGGTTGGTTTTCAATTGTAAGACCAACAGGAACAGATGCAAAAGGTGTGCGGAATATGGAAAAACTCGCTCATGCAGAATACGGAACAAGTAAACAAGCACCAACTCCAATTTTATCAGTAGCAGTAAGTAAATCAGAAAAGCCTATTGCAGAAATTATGCAAGAAGTTTATAATAGAGAGGTGGATAAATGACGATAACAGAAGCAGACGTAAACAAAATTGTAATAAATGCAGTTACTCCATACGTTCCTGCTTGCGTATATGGTGCTTATACAGGCACGAATCCAATCTATTGCTACTTTCTATTGCCAAAAACGGAAACGGTGCAAAATGGGGATGATGATGTAGTATTAGACAGTGTTCCGTTGCAACTTCACTTGTTTACACCAAACAGTTTTATTACATTAAGAAAGCAGATAAAACTAGCATTAAAAAAGGCAGGATTTACGAAACCTGATGTTACTTGCCTTTATGAAACAGACACGAAACTAAATCATATTATTTTTGAATGCGATATATTAGTCGCATCAGAGAAAGAAGAGGTATAATAATAATGAGAACAGGACTTAAATATCCTTACATTGCGCAGTACAACGAATCAACAGGCGCATACTCAAACGGATTTTTAGCAAGTAAAGGAGTTGAATTTAGTAATACTCCTGCATTTAACTCTGCATCATACGCAGGAGATGATGAGATTGTTAAACAAACTGACAAATTTAAAAATTCAGCGGTAAATTTAAAAGTAACAAATCTTCCTGTAGTTGCAGCAAGCACAATGTTCGGTCATACCGTAACAGGTACGGAAATCAGAAAAAATTCAGCAGACACTGCAAATTATGTAGGACTTGGAACAGTAACAACTACTGTAAACGATGATGGTGCAGATACTTACACCGCAATGATCACTACAAAAGTAAAATTCATGGATGGTCCTGATACATTTACATCCAATGGAGATGCAATCACAATCACTTCACAGCAATTATCAGGTATCTCGTATGCAGACATTAACGGAGATTGGTATATCGAAAAAACATTTAGTACATTAGCAGATGCACTAGCTTATGTAAAATCTACTTTAAGTATTTCGGATCAGGTTATTAACCCTGTAGCATCATTATCAGGCGGTACTTATGCAGGAACTCAATCCGTAACATTATCAACAGCAACAGCAGGGGCAACCATTAAATATACACTTGATGGAACAACACCATCTGAAACAGTAGGATTAACATATTCAACAGCGCTTTCAGTAGCAGCATCGAAAGTAATTAGAGCGGTTGCTTATAAGTCTGGAATGGCAACATCAAACGTTATCACAGAAGAATATGTAATCACAGCATAATTTTAATGATAACAAATAATCAGTAAATACAGAAAAAGGGCATAGACGAAAAAGTTTGTGTCCTTTTTTTAAAATAAAAATGGAGAAAAAGAGAAATGGAAAAGTGTACAAAAATAAAAATTAGTGGAAACGAATATCCTGTAAGATTTGATTATACCGTACTAAAAGAAGTATCGGAAAAGTATAAAAGTATTCATAAATTTGAACTAGATTTGATGGGAATGGAAAGTGTAGGAACAAATGATGATGGAGATGAAATTTTAAAAGTAGTAAAAGATCCATCTATCTCATGCATCATGTTTTTATTACCAAAAATGATAAATTCTGCATTAGATTACATGGATTTTGATTTAGTAGATGAAAAGCAAATTATCAAAGAAATTGACTTGAATTACATCGAATTATCACATATATTGCATGAAGAAATGAAGAAATGTTTTAAATCTACGGTACAAGTAAAAAAAAAGTACAATCCCACTCCGACAAAGACGAAAGTGAAGAAAATTTAGATTTTCCATTTGCAGAAGTCTTGTATATTGCTAAATCAAAACTAGGATATACACACAAGCAAGCACTTCATATTTATATCGGAGAATATATGGATCAATTTGAATCGTTTAAGAAATATTACAATATGGAAATATCAAAAACACCATTCTCGGAAAAGGAAAAAGAAGAAGAAATAAAAGAAGAAAAACCACCTGAATGGGTAGTTGAAGCAGAAAGGAAAGCAAATGGCAAATAAAATAAATATCGGAGCGAAGTTGTCTTTAGATGGAGAAAAAGAGTATAAACAATCATTAAAAGAAATCACTTCCGAACAAAAGTTATTAACATCAGAAATGAAGCTTGCAAGTGCGCAATATGATGATAATGCGAATAGCCTTGAAGCATTAGAACGAAAAAATGTCATTTTAACAAAACAAATTGATAATCAGACCGATAAAGTCAAGTTATATACAAAAGCAGTTGATGAATCATCAGAAAAACAAAAAAAATCTTCTGATCAGATAGAAAAATATGCAAGTGAATTAAACAAAGCTGAAAAAGAAATGGATGATATGAAAAAATCATCTAAGGCAACAACAGAAGAACTTGATAAACAAGAAAAAACAGTTGCTGAATTGCAGAAAAAATTGTTATTGTCGGAAAGTGCTTATAATAAATCCGTAACCGCAACGAATAGTTATAAGACATCGTTAAATACAGCTGAAGCACAGTTGACTAAATTAAATACAGAATTAAATCAAAACGAAACCTATTTAAAAGAAGCAAGTCAATCGGCTACAAAAACCGCAACTTCCATAGATAATATGGGCAATAAAATGTCTATGGCTAAAAAAGAAACAAGTGATTTTGGAAATATTCTGAAAGCAAACCTATCAGGAGCCGCTATTATTGGTGGAATTACTGCGCTTGCTTATGCGGTTGAAAATGTATCAACAAAAATGATTGATTTAGGTGTTAGTGCTGCTGCATATGCAGATGATATGCTTACAATGTCTACCGTAACCGGAATAAGTACGGATAAACTACAAGCTTATAATTACATGGCTGAATTGACCGATACTTCTATGGAAACTATTGAAAAAACGATGGTTAAAAATATTAAGTCCATGACAGCCGCTTCACAAGGAACTGCAACGTATGTAGATGCGTACAATAAATTAGGTGTGTCGGTAACGGATGCAAACGGTAAATTATTAGATTCAGAAACCGTTTACTGGCAATTAATCGATGCATTAGGACAAGTGGCAAATGAAACAGAACGAGATTCATTATCAATGACTATTTTTGGCAAATCTGCGCAAGATTTAAATACTTTAATCGCACAAGGGTCAAAAGGTGTTGCAGGTTTTACAGATGAAGCTAGAAAAATGGGCGCTGTTTTAGATAACGATACATTGAAGAAATTAGCAGAAACAGATGACGCAGTACAAAGATTTACACAGTCAACAGAGATTTTAAAAAGAAAAATAGGTGCTGAATTATCTGATGAATTAACGCAAAGTATGGAAAAAATCGGAGATGCAATGGAAGAATCAGGAGATCAAATTACTGATTTAGCAGAAGGTGGCATTGAATTATTAGCAGATGGCTTGACATGGTTAATTGACAATTCCGATGTTGTTATTGCAGGTCTTGCAGGAATTGGTGGCGCAATGATTACCGGTAAAATTGTAGAAGGTGTAATTGCAGGAGTAGAAGCCTATAAAACACTATCAACAGCAATTAAATCAGCGGCTGCATCTCAAGAGATTTTAAACTTAGTTCAAGCAGCAAGTCCAATCGGTCTTTTAGTAACAGCAATTGCAGGAGTAACAGCAGGAATTGTTGCTTATAATTTAGTATCTGAAGATGCAGTAAGTAAGACAGATGCATACATTGAAAAGACAAAAGAAGTAAGTACGTCTTTAGCAGATGGAGTTACAAAAAGAAATGAAAATATTTCTTCTATGAATTCTGAAATTGGATTCATGAAAACTCTGGAAACTGAATTAGTCGGTTTAAATGAAAAAGAATCGTTATCTGTAGCAGAAAAAGGCAGAATGAACGAAATTGTAACTAAATTAAACAGTTCTATGCCTAGTTTAAATCTTGCGATAGATGAAAATACAGGAAAATTAATCGGAAATACAGATGCGATTCAAGAATCAATTGATAAAAATTTGGAATGGTATAAAGTTCAGGCAGCAAAAGAAGAATTAACAGCATTAATGGAAGAACAAGCCAAAGCAGAATTGGAAATTTATAAAATTGATCAAAAATTAGCTGATAATACTGAAATAAATACCATTTTAGAAGAAAAAAGAATGGCATTATATACTGACAGTACGAAAGTACTTGATGATTATGATGAAGAATTAGCATTAATGACACATAATATATTAGAAAACAACAAGGAAACCGAAAAGTTAAACGAACAAAAAACAGCTTTGACGGAAACGGAAGAAGGTCTTGCAGGTCAATCAGAAGTATTAAACGGTTATATCAAAGAAAGCACAGCAGTTACAGAAGAAAATGGAGAAGCAGTAGCAAAGCAACAAGAATTATATACCGTATATGGCGAAGTGATTCAAGGGGTATCTACCGCAAATGCTGAAGCAATCGGAGTTTTAAATCAGGCTTTTACGGATGCAAAAACATCAGCAGAAAATAGTTTGATGTCACAAGTAGGATTGTTTGAAGCTGCCGCAGAATCATCATCGTTATCAATTGGAGAAATGACCGCTAACTTACAAACTCAAACCGAAGCTTTTAATCAGTACAAAGATGATATATTAGCCGCATCTTCTTTAGTTGAACAAGGTCTTATGTCAGAAGGATTACTTGGTTATATTGAATCGTTTGGAATCGAAGGAGCAGGATCACTTCACACATTGGTAACAGCCGCACAAACAGACAAAGGTTCATTTGAAGCTATGATGGGCGAGTGGGGAGAGATGCAAACTGCCAAAGATGGTTTATCTAGTTCTATGGCAGAAATAGAAACAAATTATAGTGATGGAATGGAAGCTTTAGGAATTGTTGTTGATGATGGTTCAGAAGATGTTACAAAAACAGTAGATACTATGAATAAATCTGTTGAAAAATCATCTGACGTAGCAACTAAAAAGACCGTAGCGAATTACAGTAAAATGATGGATGGAATCGATACTGCAATATCTGCAAAGGCACCACAAATTGCGACAACATCAGCAGGAGTTGCAAACGCAGTAGTAGAAGGCACAGCAATGGCTCTTGGAATAGTAGGAGATTCATCAACAAGAGGTGCTTCACTAGGTCACGCATTTGGAAACGGTATCGCAAACGGTATTACCGCAAGTCAATCAAAGATAACAAAAGCTATTCAAACCACATTAGATAATGGAATTGCAAAGGCTAGTTTTAGTAAATTAAATGCAAGGATTGACAAAGCACTTGGAGATGCATTGAACAAGTGATATAATAAAAAGAAAAGGAGAAATTAAATGATTAGAAAATTTACATTAAAAAATGCAAGCGGTGTTATTTGGGATTTGAACAGTTTAGATAGTTTTTACGAACAAATAGATGGCATGGGGTTTGCTTATGATTTTGATTTTGAAACAGTTTCAAATGTATTTTTAGAAATCAAATCAGAGATTGAACAACCAAAACCATCAGGAGTAATTAAGTTCTCGAGTTATTTAATCTACAATGATTTTGTAAAGTTTACTCAAAAAACACCGCTTACATTAAGTTATGAAGTACCTGGTATAAGTGATCCGTTTTATATTAGTGTAAAAATTGAAGAAATAGAGAAAAAAGAATTAGAAGGCGGTTGTCTACAATGCGATGTATCATTTATTGGACTTAGTTGTTTTTATAAGATACTTTTAAAAGAATCCGATCCCGACATTGGCAGTGGAAAAACTTATAATTACACATATCCATACACCTATACAAACAGTGCAAGTGGTACAGTAACATTGGATAGTGATACTTCTTTGGATAGTGGTTGCAAAATCACTATTATGGGTCCATGTGTGAATCCTTCATGGTCACATTTTGTAAATGGAGAATATATTGCAAATGGTAAAATTACTCGTTCTTTGGCGGAAGGGGAAAGGTTTATAATCGACACCACAAAAGTGCCTTATTCCATCAAGAAATATGATGCATTTATGAATGTGATAGAAGATTGTTATAAATACTCCGACTTTAGTACAAAAAGATTTATCTTGTTAGAAAATGGCGAGAATAAAATAGGTTTTACGCATGAAGGAGCAACCGCTTTAAATGTAATTGTGGAAGGATGGTTAAACTATGAAAGTGTATAATGTAGAATTGTTTTCGCAAACATTTGAATACTTATCATCCACACAAGTAAAAGAAATTGACATTAATTTTGATTACCTTGATGTTGTAAAAAATAAAATTAGTGCCCCCAATATCGTAGCAGATATTGGGGGGTATATCCGCATTAGTCATGATAATATTACTGTAAATGGAATTGTAACAAACATAGAGATTGAACAACAAGAAGTTACAGTATCATTCAAGGATATTATGGATATATGCAATATTGATATATTATTAGATCCTACACAATTAAAAACAAAGACAATGGAAGGGTTTATATCTGACTATTTAAAACAGTATTACATTGACAACACGGACTATTTACAAGTAATTCAAGGATTGACAGTAAATGCATATACAGGCACTTCAGGAACATCACTTTCTATTGAAAATCCGATTGACAATTTTTTTAAAAATGTAATTTACAATGCTTTTTTAAAACATGGAATCGTAGTTGATTTTGAATTAAACGCACAGCAGAAAAAGATTGAGTGCAAAATATCAAAAAATATTTCTGAAAATGTGGTAATTGAATCGACACTCCAAAACATCATTGATAAAAAAATTGAAGTTGGAATTGCGAAAGAGAGCATTAATAAATTGATTGTGTTAAATGAAGATAATTTAGCACAAAGTATGATTTTTTATTTACACACAGATTCATCCGTTTCCGCAGTAGATGATGATAGGATTCTTCCTGTAATTTTCACAACCGAAACTGTCACAGTCGGGGACGGAGAGGTTTTTAGTAGTGTAGCACTTGAAAAAGCTATTGCGACATTAAAGCCAACAGAGTATAATAATCTAATAGAAATAGAAGTTATGAATGATGATGATTTGGTAAAGCCTTACGATTTAAAAATCGGTCAAACCGTAACCGTAATTGATAATGGTAGTCAATATCAATCAATATTAACAGGTAGAAAGATTAATGGAACAACGACATTAATTTTCGGAGCAATCAGAAAAGAACTAACTAAAAAAATTAAGTGGGGGTATTAAGAATGAGTATTAATTTAGTAAGATATGAAGGTCATACAGTTTTACCAAAAAACGATGTAGATTTACAAAAAAGATTTTTTACAAAGAGTGGATTTTTAAGCGGATGTGTATTATCACAAGTAAGTACAAACGTTATTAAAATCACAGCAGGTAAAGGTATTATTCAGGGTGGAGATTTTGAAGTTTTAGAAGAAAATATTCAAGTAGTGTTGCCTAGTTCAGGCGGGCTTTATGGATGGATATATATTAAAGTAGATTTGTCGGATTTAGAAACTCCAATCTCTTTTAAATCAGTGTTAGAAGTTGGAGCGGTTGAACCTGATTGGATACAAAATGCTAATTTTTATGAAACAAATGGTGTTTACGAATTACCAATATTACAATATTACGCAAGTTCAACAAATATTACTGAAATTATTCAAAAAGCAATATATATGACAGGTGTTTATTCAAGTGTTGAAACAAATGAAGCGCCACTTTATACAGATTCTGCATATTATTCCGTTGGCGATATTGTTAGATATTCAAAAGATGGATTTATGTATCGATGCAAAAGTGCAACTACGTTAAAACAAAATCCCATAGACCATCCTGGTAATTGGACACAAGTGAATATTGGAAATGAAATTATATTAGCAAAAAAACCTGCAACAGTAGGCATAGGAACAGTAGTTGCAACATCATTAACACCTGGACAAGTTTTTACAGCACCTAGCGATGGAGTGTATCAGTTTAAGTCTACGTTTACCGCAACTAGTGGGTATTTGGTATTACAACATTCAAACGGACAAACATTTCAGATTAATCCACCAATTACAGTTGGTTATGCGAATTATCAGCCAATTCCAATTAATGCAGGGCAAACTATAACTGTAACAACTTTAGGTTCTTTGGGAGTTCCGGAAGTTAAGTTCTTCCCACAGTATGCGTAGGGGGATAAAATGGTTGAATGTGAAAAATGTTTAAATGAAGTACGACTTGCTAAATTGGAAGAAGATATGAAAAAAAATTCAGAAACGCATGAGAAATTTTATAATAATTTTGAAACACTTAGAACGATTAATGCGGTTAAGGAAGAAAGGGACAAGTCAATCGACAAGTCCCTAGCAACCATTATGACGATGATAGGAGAAATAAAAGCTACTATCAATGAAATACAAAATAGGCCATTAAAGCAAGTTGATAAGATATGGGATAAAATATTAGACAAAATTATTAGCTTTGTCATAATGGCTGTTATTGGTTATATCATGTATCAATTAAAATAATTTGTGATTCGGGGGAATTATGAGCGAGTTAGATGAAGTTATCGGAGAAGTATATAAAAAAACAAATATCGAATTAGTTGAGATGATTAATGAGCAAAGAAAAGAATACAATAAAAATGACAGAAAAAGAGATTTAATGTGGTTTGCTGTCTGTGTAATTTTATCAATTACAATAATTTTTGTTTCTTTTTTTGCTTATTTAATTAACAAACAATGGATTGAAACATTTAATTCATACGAATATGAAACAGTAACATATACACAAGATGGAAACGGAATAAACAATTATAATAGCGGAACGATGGGGGATGTCGAAAATGGGTCAAACAATTGTAATCAGGAGAAAGAAGAAGAAGGAACCACAAGCAACAACAGTTACTAAGAAAAAAACAATGAAACCAAAAAGGGTTAAGAAAGTAGGTAAAGTATGAAGGTAAGTGAACGATTAGCAAAAATGATTAATGTAAAAAGTATTATTTCAATTTTATTTTCCGTAGTTTTTTGTTATTTATCAGTAATCGGAGTGATATCAGGACAAAGTTTTCTAACAATTTTCACTGTTATTATTTCGTTTTATTTTGGAACGCAACAGAATAATGGAGTAAAAGAAAAGGAGTAACTATGGATATTAATCACAAAGAAGAAATTCACGGAAAAGAAATAGATAGGGGTTAAATTATGGAAAAATACATAGTAGATTTATCGCACCACCAACCATCAGCACAAATTAATTATTCTGTTTTTTGTGCACAGTTAGAATTGGCAATTATCAGGGTGCAATATGGAAGCAAACAAATTGACCGTGAATATAAAAACCACATTGCAAAAATGAAACAGTATGCAGTGCCTTATGGAGTGTATGCATGGACTAGAGGGAGAAGTATTGCAGAGATGCAGAACGAAGCAAGGCTATTCTATCAACGTGCAAAGGATCAAAATCCTGACTTTTACGTTTTAGATGTAGAAGAAAAAACAATGAAAGATATGCGGTCAGGAATTGAAAAGTATATTGAACAGTTGCGAGTTTTAACGGATAAACCGATTGGAATTTATGTTGCAAATCATCTTTATAAAGATTTCAATCTTGATATTTCAGATGCAGATTTTATATGGATTCCGAAATATTCAAGCAAGCAACCGACATTTGATTGCGATGTATGGCAATATTCTTCATCAGGCTATTTAAATGGTTATGCGGGTAAGTTAGATTTGAACCGATTAGTAAACGGTGCGACTATGGATATCTTTAATAGCAAGGATGATTTTGTTCCGGTTAAGGAAAAGGAAATTTATCCTATCCCGATACAGGTATTGAAATTACGCAATCCAATGATGGTTGGTAACGATGTGAAGTGGTTACAGCAAAAACTAGAAATTACGATTGATGGAAAATTTGGAAAAATTACCAATCAAAAAGTAAGAGAATTCCAAAAAACGCATAATTTAGTTGTTGATGGAATTGTCGGCATTAAGACCGTTGCACAATTAAAATTGACATAATTATCATTTTGTAATAAAATGAATTTGTAGAGCCTCCCAACTTTACAACACTCACCTTTTCTCCTTTCGTAAAAGGCATCTAATTAATTTTAGGTGTCTTTTTTAATGTAAAAAAAATATATCAAAAACAATATAAAAAAGTGTAAAATTGCAATAAAAAGTGTTGACAGTACACTTTGCATAGTATATAATAAAGATAAGTTAAAGAACAGCAAACAAGCAAACAAGCAAATAAGGAGAAAACAACATGAAAACACAAGAACAATTAATTAGATACTACGAAGAAAAATTATTGAAAGTAAAAGCAATTTATGAGGGAGAAGAAAGAAAAGTAAAATATATAGAATGTGCTGAAAATGATATAAATGAAGTTAAAAATGGTAGAAGCTGGTAATTAAATCACACGGTTGACGGTCAACCTTAAACCGTCAGAAAGTAAAATTATGATAGCAATTATATTTGATAATTGTCCTGATTTTAAAATGTATTTAAATAATCATATTATCACTAGAAAAAATATGACGTTTAAAAAAGCACTTGATGAAGTCGATAAATTAGGGATAGCCAAAAAAGATATTTACATTTACAACAAAAATATGGAACGTGTTTATTTGTAAAAATAAGAAAGAAAGGAGAAATAATCTTGAAAGAAACAGAAGAAAGCAAAAAAATGTCGTTAAAGGCTGCAAGAGTAAACGCAGAACTAACGCAAACGCAAGCAAGTGAGTTTAGTAATATTACAGTGGATCGCATTAAACGAGCGGAAAAGGGAACGGATTGTAACACGTTAAGAATATCAGAAATCTGCAAATTATGTGAGATTTACGGAGTTGGATTGTCTGATATTAAATTTTAGAGAAAGAAGGAAAAAGATGATTAAATTAGATTTAATGGAAATTGGGAATATTCCAGGAAAAGAATTGAAAAGTATTCATTTCAAAAATATTGAAGTTGAAAAAGCCGAAGAATACACATTTAGAGTCAATCGCAAAGCAAAACGTATTACAACACTTATTTCATTCGGTTTAGGCATTTTAATTGGTTTATTCGTTTGGTTTATGTCACATAGCGAAAGTCATGCGAATTCATTGCCAAAACAAGCCGATACTGTAATTAGTGAAGAAGTTACCGAAAATAAAGAAACATTGCTTAAAAACGATTTTAGAGCCTTAGAAATGACATATTATTTAGAAACAGGTAATAAATGTGCGAATGGTAAAATGCCTAGATATGGAATTTGCTCATATAATAAAAATTATATCGGACAGACCGCAATTGTTTATTCCTATTCCGGACAGTTAATCGGATATTTTGAAATTTATGATACAGGCTATGGCAGAACTTCCACTAATGGAAAAGGAACGATTGAGAATGAAGAATGCATTGATATTTTCATGGAATCAGATCAGGCAGGTAAAGAATTTATAAAAAAATATGGAAATGAATGTTATGTAAAAATTGTAAATGCGAAAGGTTAAGGAAAAAAAATGGGAACAGTTATGAAGTTGTTAAAAATGGAAATAAGGAACTTTAAAGGTTGTAAGGAAAAAGATATTGACTTTTATCACAGAACGTCTGTAAAGGGAAAGAATGAAGCAGGAAAGACTACTATCAACGATGCGTTTACATGGGTATTGTTTGGAAAAGATTCAGAAGGCAATACGAAGTTTGATGTTAGACCACAAGATGCAGAAGGAAATCAAATTGATTTTATTGACATTTCCGTAAAATTGATCATGGAAATTAATGAAAAGCCTGTTGAAATTGAGAAAGTGCAGAAACAAAATTGGGTTAAAAAAAGAGGAAGTGAAGAACAAACATTTGAAGGTAATGTAAATAGTTACGTTGTCAATACAATTCCAAAAAGTGAAAAAGAATTTAAGAAATTCAAAGACGAAATGGTTAGTGAAGATATTTTTAAATTCGTATCAAACACAAATGCTTTTATGAATTTAGCAAGTAAGGACAGAAGAAAAACTTTATTTGAATTAGTGGCAGATATTGACAATGAACAGGTGCTTGCAGCAGATGAAAAATTAAAAGCAGGACTTGAAGCTGAATTATCAAAATATTCCTATGATGAAATTCTTGCAAGAGATAAAAAAGCATTATCTGAATGGAAGAAAAAAGAAATTGAGATTCCATCACGCATTGATGAAGTTAGCCGAAAAATTGTAGAAGTTGACTATACGGAAACGGAAATAAAACTTGCAGGACTTAGAAAAGAATTAGCAGAAATATCAGAAGTTGGTGCGGATCAGGTATCTAAATATCAAGAAATTGCAGATATTAAAGGTAAAATTTTAACTGAAAAATCAAAGTTGCAAGAAATTGAAATGAATTGGAAGCAGGTAACGAGTAAAGATAAGAATGAATTAAAACAGGCTTTATTAGATGCTGAATCACTTCATTCAGATAACACTAGAATTTTAGCAAGTTCTATTACAAGAAAAAATCAGATTGAAAAAGACGTTGAATACGAATCGGAACAAAAGAAAAAACTTCAATCACAATTTACCAAAATAAAAGAAATGATATTTGATGAATCAAAAACTGTTTGTTCGGCTTGCGGTCAAGATTATGACGCAGATAGAAAAAATGAAATGCGTGAGAATTTTGAAAAAGATAAGAAATTGAAAATGCATGAAATTAATGTTGAAGGTGGAAGTCTTGTAAAAAGAATTGAAAAATTAAAAACAGAATTTGCAGAAGTCGAAAAACTTATTCCATCTTTAGAAAAAGAAGTTTCCGATAGCCAAAAGCAAGTTGACGAAATCAAATCAAAAATTGATCAGTTACCTAAAAAAGATTTTGATGTTATGGAGTGCAAGGAATATCTTGACGTATTGGCAGTTATTGAACAGTTACAAAAAGACCTTTCCGTTTCCGAAGAATCTGTTAAGGATATTGAGAAATTAAAGGAAGAAGTTGCAGTTAAAAAACGAATTATTCAAAGTCAGATTGATGATTGCAATTATACTTTAAACGGTAAAAAAGAAATAGAAAATGCAAGGCTACGAGTGGAAGAACTCAAAGAAGAACAACGGTCAATCGGTCAATCAATTGCAACTACGGAAAAGGAAATCTTTTTACTAGAAGAATTTAACAAAGCAAAAGTAAATCTTCTTTCCGATAAAATCAACGAGCATTTTAAGGTTGTAAAATGGAAATTGTTTGAAAGACAGATTAATGGTGGCTACAATGAAGTGTGTGAGCCTATGGTTAAAGGAAAATCTTATACTACCGCATTGAATTCAGGACACAAGATTTTAGCAGAATTAGATATTATTAACGCATTACAAAAAATTTATGATTGTAGTGTTCCTGTATTTTTAGATAACGCAGAAAGAATTAATAGTTTCAATGTGCCTGATATGGATTGTCAATTGATTACGTTGAGTGTAGCAGATAATGAAGTTTTAGAAGTGAAAGAGGTGTAAAATGAAAGCGATATGTGAATACACGGAAGAAGAATTGGTTAAACAGAGAGCGGTAAGAGATAAAATACTTGAAAAAATTAAAAATATTCCACATAACGAAAAATGGGATATTAATGAAATAACGAATGGATACGCGCATTATGTGTTTAAAGTAAAACCGAGTCAAAGAATGTTAAATGCAATAGGTAGAAATCCGACAACTGATGAAATGATTATAATTGTAGATGATGGATTTAGTCATTTTGGTGCAAGTTGTAGTGAAAGCAACGGAGTTTATAACGGAAGAGTAAATACGGATTAAAGAAAGAGGTGTAAAATGGCAAAAAACGAAGTAGTAGAGCAAAAACAAACGCAACTAACAGAATCAGAAAAATTCCAATCATTTGTTATTCGTGAGTTTGGTAGCCAAGTATCAGGAATTAATGAAGTTTCTGACTATCAAAAGAAATTAATTCAAGGTTATTTTATTGGGATTGATCGTGCTTTAAAAGTGGCAGATGAAAACAGAATTGCGAAAAATTCAAAGTGTACGCAGGCAAGTTATAAAAATGACCTACCTATCACATGGAACACGGTTGATTTAGGGCAATTAGCACTTGATGTGAAGCATTATTCAAAAATGGGTCTTGATATGATGCAAACTAATCATTTAGTGGCTATTCCGTACAAACAGAAAGACGGCAAACATTATTCTGTTACATTTATCAAAGGGTACAATGGCATCAAATACGTAGCCGACAAGTATGCGCTTCATCCGCACAAAAATGTTATTACGGAATTGGTATACAAAAATGATATTTTCAAACCAATTAAAAAATCAGCAAGTAATAATGTTGAAAATTATGAATTTGAAATCGTAAATCCATTTGACCGTGGAGAATGCGTTGGTGGATTTGGTTATATTGTTTGTGACGATCCTACCATGAATAAATTAATTATTTTAGATTTAGCAGGAATTTTGAAACGTAAACCGAAATATGCTGCCGCTGAATTTTGGGGTGGTAAAGCAAAAGGATATGAAAATGGTAAGCAGGTCGATATTGAAACAGATGGTTGGAAAGATGAAATGTATAAAAAGACTTTGGAGAGATACGTTTATGGGGAAAAGCATATTGAAATTGATCCCGAAAAAGTTGATGAAGATTTTATTTATATGAAGCAGGCAGAAAACAGATATATGGAAATTGAATCTATGGCAGAGATTGAAGAAAATGCAAACAGTGAAGAATTTGTAATTGATGAACCGGTAAAAAATAATTCTACGGAAAAGGAAAAAGAAGTTATTGAAACTGTAGACAGTGAAGTGGTTGACGAAGGTTGGCAGAAAGAGAGTTGAGAAGATGTTAAAAAATAACACATTTACATTTAAATTTGCATCAGATAGAAAATTGACGCATGAAGAAAAAATGGAAATTGTAAGACGTGGGCATTCAGAATTAAAAATAGTGGTTGAAAAAGTTGTGAATGATGGATGTTGCGATCATAACAGTTCATTCGGATTTATTGAAGATAAAAAATAACAGGTCCTACACGGAAAGAAGGTGGTTAAAATAAAATTTACAGTTTTAGCAAGTGGTTCAAAAGCAAATTGTTATGTTCTGCAAAATGATGAAGAAGTCATAATTCTTGAAGCAGGCATACCGTTTTTAGAAGTCAAAAAAGCATTGGATTTTGATATAAGCAAGATTAAATGTGTAACCCTGAGTCACGAGGATGGGGATCATTCCAAATATATTCACGAATATGCAAAGGCAGGTATTCCAATTATTACATCAGCAGGAACAATAAAAAAATTAAACCTTTCCGTTCCCGAACATCGTAGTGGTTATTGGTATCAGTTTGGCGGTTTCAATATAACTCCATTCCGTGTAGAGCATGATTGTGCTGAACCATTCGGGTTTTTAATTAGACATGATGAAATTGGAACCATGCTATTCGCTACCGATACACAATATATCAGATATGATTTTTCAAATTTACGTCTGAATCATTTAATGATAGAATGTAATTATGACACAGATAAGATTGATGAAATGGTGCTGAATGGACATCTGCATGAATCATTACGGAATAGGATAGTAAAAAGCCATATGTCATTAGATACGTGCAAAAAATTTATTGAACATAATATGAGTAGTGCTTTGCTAAATGTATGTTTATTGCATTTATCTGATAGTAATTCGTTAGAAAAATTGATATTAAAAGAAGTAAAAGAAACTGTTGACAATACTGTTTGCGTTACGATTGCAGATAGTGGATTGGAAATAAACGTTGATTTGTTTCCATGGTAGAAAAGGAGAATTTAAAAAAATGGGATTTAGAACAGGAAGTTATGCGAAAGTATGGAGATTTGAGGACAAAGGAAATTATTCAGTGGTTGAAATTTCCACAAGTAAGAAGAATAAAACAACGGATCAGTATGAAACAGATTTTGCGAGTAAGTTCGTCAGATTTATAGGACAGGCGCACACAGATATTCAAGCATTACAGGAAGGTATTAAAATTAAACTAGGAGATGTTGAAGTTACAAATTCATACAACAAAGAAACAAAGCAGGGATATACAAATTTTTTAGTATTCTCATTTGAACAGGCAGAGTATCAGGACAATGCACCAAGTCAGCAGGTAAGTGGAAATGATGATTTCATGAAAATTGAAGATACTCTGGAAGATTCTTTACCATTTAATTAAATTAATATTGTAGTTTAATAATTAAGCCATTTAAAGCCATTATTTACACAGACAAGCATTTTATCGTTAAAGTGTTTATAGTGGCTATATGGTGGCAAATAGAACAAAGCACAGGTAAACGGATAATCGAGTTATTAACGGAAAGGTAAGAGGTATAAAAATGAAATTAATTGATGCTGATAAATTATTGAATGACATAGAGAAATTAAATATTTCAAACTATGACTATATTGCAAACATGGAGCAGATATTAAGCAAACAACCAAATGCGATAATATGGGTTCCGTGCGTAGATGGAGTTCCGTGTACAAGTGGTATATATTTAGTAACATATCATGAGTGGAGTGATGGAAATTACGTTCCATTATATAATACAACAGTAGTAAGAACTATGCATTATCAAAAATCAACTGATTTTACAGGATGGAATTATCCTAGATGTTGCGATGAAGAAATTGAAAAAGACGTTCATCGAGAAGTTATAGCATGGAAACCACTTCCGCCTTTTTACGAAAAATAGGAGAATAAAAATGAAAACATTGGTTAAAACAGGCAATTTTGTTGCTAGAGAAATCTATATTTATGAAGTGATTATTGCAGATAATAAATATTTTGTAATTGGAAAGTATAATAAAAAAAACAAAAACAACAAAATTTGAAAATGTAGAAATATATTCAAATGACGAAACAATAAATTCTTTGAAAGATTTAAAAATGGAACTGATTTAACCATTCCTAGACACTTCCATACACAACACGAACATTTTACCGTTAAATGTATTTAGGTGGCTAATTTAAGGCAAATAGAAAGGAATTAAGGTATGTTATTTATAGATTATTGGACTTGTGACGAATGTGAATCAGGTCATTACGGAATGTGTCATAAATGTGGAGAATGTGGAAGAATATTCGACAATGGATTATGCGTGAATATAAATGAATTTCCACCAAGTGAAGAAGAATAGGAGCATTACATTAATGAAGCAACAACAAAGAGAAAAAATAAAACAGATTGCTGATTTTTATGGGATTGAAAAGCAATTATGTAATACATTAAGAAAAGACGAAGATTTGTATACTGAAATTGTAGATTATAGATATATGTTTGAACATTCCAATGAAAATATTAAAACAGATCGATTGATTGATAAAATAGCATCAATGAAAATCGAAATCGCAAAATTATCATATTTATTAGAATGCGGGCAGGAAGTCAAGGATCGTGTTGAATTTAAGTTGAATAGTCAGATTGGAAGAATGGAAGAAGAAAGGGGAAACTATTGATAATTCAAATAGATAGTAGGGAAAAAGACAATAAATATATTATTGATTATTTCAATGAAGTAGGGCAGCAATACAAGGCGGGAGAAAAATTAATGTGCGGAGATTATTCCGATATACTTAATCATTCTGTTTGTATTGACAAAAAATCAAGCGGATCAGGCTTGTTGGAAATTGCACAAAATATATGCCAGGATCACAAACGATTTATTGCAGAAATAGAACGTGCAAGAGAGTGCGGCATAACACTTATTTTTCTTATCCAGGAAGAAAACGTTATGTGTTTATATGATATTGAGCATTGGCAGAATCCAAGATATTTAAAATGGTTAAAAATTAAAAACTGTCAAGCGGTCGGAAAAATGAAGAATTATAAAATTAATAAAATCCCACCAATTAACGGTAAACAGTTGTTTAAAGCAATGACTACCATAAAAGAAAAGTATGGGTGCGAATATGCATTTGCGAAAAAGCAGGATATGGGAAAAATGGTTATTGAGTTGTTGATGGGAAAGGAATAATGATTATGTTGGTTAAAGATATTTTGCCTTATTTTTTATTAGGATTAATTTTATATTTTTTAATTGGTAGACCTGTAGATAAGTGGAAGGCAAGAGAATATTGCAAACAAAAAGGACTTGTAAGTCATTTGCAAAAATTAAAATGGTATGAATGGTGGTTATAGTTTAGCTTGCGGGGCGGTCATGAAAGTGGCTGCTCTGTTTTTGTGTGGAAAATGAAAAAATATATGTTGCTTTTAAGTTTCAATCGTGTTATCATGTTCCTAGAAAGGTAGGTGTGTAAATGCAATTAGGAAGTTACATCAAATCAAGACGTAAAAATATCGGTTATTCACAAGAGAAATTAGCAGAATTAGTTGGAGTATACCGACATCAAATTATCAGATGGGAAAATAATCAAGCCGAGCCATCTTTTTCTAATTTTATCAAATTATGTGAAGTATTATCAATGAATGTTGGAGATTTTATTGGAAAGGAAGCAGAGTAAAATGAACGGATATAAGGTAGATTCAGTTGTTTGCGATTACGGAATTTTTGAAGATGAAAAACTTGTTTTAATTTGCAACAGTTTACAAAACGCAAAATTAATAAAGGCAATATTAGAAAAAGACAGCTTATGTAATAAGTCCGATTATGTTTTCAAGAAAAAAGATTACAATAATTTTATATTAGATGAATTGTCAAATAATAACATTCACGAAAGCGAGGATAAATAAATGTTTAATAAAATAATGAAATTATGTGAAGATAACAATTTAAGATTTTATTTTAATTCAGAAATAGTTCCTGGAAGCATTAAAAAACGAGGTTGTTTTAGATTTAAAAGAAATGATAATGAATTGGGATGGGCATTTACTATTTTTAATACTGACAATGAATATTTTGAAATGGAATTAGAAATGAGATTGGAAGAAATGTTGAAAAATTTGTGCGTAGAAAGCGAGGATAAATAATGTTCAATAATAAACAAATATTATTACATCCTCCACAGAATATGATAAAATGTAATTGCTCAGATGACTATAAAGATGAAATACATGTAGATGCGTGTTTAGAAAGAGAAATAAATACTCTATGGATAAAAGGAATACATACTTGTGGATGTTGTTGTGGTCATAATATAAAAGATGGTTTTATTCAAGTCATAAATAATGATATTGAAAAAATGATTCATTTGGGATATAAGAAATATATTTATGAGGATGAGTTTGGTGGAGTAAATAGGAACGATGCTTTTATACCATTATCAATTTGTCGTTGTTACGAAGACGGTATATGGTGTGATTTAGAAAATAAGGAGAATAAATAAATGACGAATGAAGAAGCAATTAAATCAATGAGAAATCTTGACGATGTAATCAGTATTACAGAATCGGAACATGAATCAGTTAAAACCGCAATATCTGCACTTGAGCATAACTCATTATTGATTGAACATATTTCTAATTTACAAAATGAAAATATTGTTTTTTTTAATAAATTAGTTGAAACAGAAAATGAAAACACCAAACTCAAAGCCGAGATTGAACGGTTAAAAAATCAAAATAATCATTATTTCGAACAATATTCAGCTTCTATTGATGAGATTGAGCAGTTAAAATCAGAATTAGAACAGTCGGTAAAATTGCCATATTTAGCAGGGACACCATTGTATTTTGCGTTTTCAAAACAAGGAATTGTAAAAGATAAGATAAGAAGATGGCAAATAAACGAGCATGGAATTGTATTTTATAGTAAAGGAAGTGCGTATCCAGTTGAGTTTATTGGAAAATATGCCTTTCTAACACGAGAAGAAGCAGAACAATCACTGAAAGGACAGGTGTAAAATGAGCAAATGTGAAAAATGCGGTGGAAAAGGATATATCGAAGTAGAAGATGTTACTGTTTATCCTAAGACTCTTACAAGGATGATTTGTACTGAATGCGAACAAAAACCAATGACTAATTTAGAACGTATTCAAAAAATGACCGTGGAAGAAATGGCAGAGTTTTTAAATGAATTTGAAAATGAAGACATATGCATTAACTGTTTAATAAACGTGGTATATAAACACGATATTGCTTGTTCTGTGGAAAAATGTAATATAGCAATGATTAATTGGCTTAATTCAGAATGTGAGGTGGCGGAATGATAACAAATACAATCAAAATTAATATCAGAGATAATTGTGTTTCAGAATCAGAAGCAATGACGATGGTTAGAAATATAATGAGTGGTGGAAGAATTTCAAACAATGGTAAATCTTACTGTTATTGTACTAAATATAAAGATAGTACTGTTGTTTTTTCTAATAAAAAGAAATACGATATTTTTGATATTTTTAATGAGAAAGCGGCGCAGCCATGACAAAAGAACAAATTAACGAACGTAAAGCATATTTGATTAGTACGGTAGATGCAAAAGATGTCCTTTCCCGATATGGTGTTAAAGTTAATCATGGTCGATGTAAAGGTTTCTGCCATAACGGTAAAGACTATAACCTGAAAGTTTTCCCTGATGGTACGCAATGTTTTGTATGTGGTAAAAAGATGGATATATTTGAAATCGTACAACATTTTGAACATTGCAATTATTGGACAGCATTTCAGATATTAGGCGGTACTAATGAAGTTGATGAAAAAACAGAACGGATTATGCGAGAAACGAGAGCAAGACAACAACAAGCTATTGATCGGGAAAGGAAAAGAAAAGAGAAAGTAAAAATAATAGTCGGTAAAATAAATTTATATAGTCGATTATTAAAAGACCAGGAGCCGCTATCTGAAGAATGGAGTTTTTGTTATAACAGGTGGTTTTATTGGATGTATTTATTGGAATATTTTACAAATGAAAATTAATAAATTTAAAAGCAGCTTAGAAATAGGTTGTTTTTATTTTTTTTTGAAAATGTGTGAATAAAGTGTTGACAATATAAAACAGTAATGGTAATATAGAGTTACATTAAGTAATTAAAAGAAAGGAGTAGTAAAAATGATTAGATTAAAAGAGTTGTTAGAAGAACTAAAAATAAGCAAACCAACTATTTATAGATGGATCGAAAACGGTTGCCCTGTTCATTATGTTGGAAGTATTCCATATTTTGATATGCAGGAAGTAACTGAATGGATGAAAAACCAAAAGAAAGGGGAATAATTTGAAAAATATAGATCATGTTTTGAAATTATTAGGAAGTGAATACAGTATATCTTGGTTTGATTTAGAAAGAATAATATATAGAAGAATAGATATGAATTGCGAAATCGAAATATCAGGACTTGATAACTATAAAAAGAAAAAATTAAAACCAATTATATTTATATGGTTATATGGTTGGAAATCTTTTAGGTTTGATATAGATATTAATTCAATTGATGAACTTGCATTAAAAATTAATGAAATAATTGAAAAATACAATAAAAAGGAGTTGATCTAGTGTATGTCGAAGATTTAACAAAAATAAATGAATCGGTTATTTTGTCAAAATCTTTATTTCAAGAAATATGTGATATAAAAGATGAATTTGATAGAGCAGATATATTATTGTCTATTTCAGAAAAAGCAAAGTTGCTTGGTAAAAAAGTGGAATTTGAAAAATTATATCGTGCATATCTTAAACAAAAAAAGATATCCGATTCCGAAATAGCAAAGTTAAAATTAAATGAAATTGCTACTGATGGGTTGACTCATTTTAATAGTGAAAAATATCAAGATTATAAATGCGGATACTGGTTATCGTATGAAACAGGTATAAAAACAATAACTATGTTTGGAGAAAAAGAAGCTTGCAGACATCCAATTATTCCGATCAGAATTTTAACAAACGCAGAAACAGGTTTTTGCAAAGTAGTTCTTGCTTTTAAATTAAAAAATAGATGGAAAGAAATTACAGTTGATAAAGAAGTTATTTCATCTGCAAGTAAAATTGTTTCTCTTTCTAAATACGGAATCAGAGTTACTTCTGAAAATTCAAAATCATTAGTGCAATATTTATCTGACTTAGAATCGTTTAATGAAGATATTATAACAGAACAAATATCTACATCGAAATTAGGTTGGATAAAAAACGAGTTTATGCCATATGGAGATAATATAGAATTTGATAATGAGCAATCATTTAAAACTGTATTTGAAAGTATGAAAGAATGCGGATCACGTTCGAAATGGTTTGAATTAGTTTCTGAAATACGAAAAACAAAAAGGATAGAATCACAAATAAGCATTGTAGCAAGTTTATCAAGTCCAATCGTTGAAATAGTAAACGGACTTCCATTTATTTTAGATATTTACGGTAAGACCGGAAAAGGAAAAACAGTATCATTAATGTTGGCAGCAAGTATATGGGCGAATCCATCTGACAATGAATATATAACTGATCCTAAATCAACAGTTACTGCATTAGAATTAAGACTTGATTTTTTAAATAATTTACCAATGTTGATTGATGATATGGCACAGCTTAAAAATAAATACGATGGGGATTTTTCAGAATTAGTTTACTTCCTTTGTTCCGGTAAAGGAAAAGATAGAGCAAATCAGAACCTAGGGATTAATAAATCTACGATATGGAAAAACGTAATGATTGTGAATTCAGAGCATTCTATGGTTACTGAAACGATGCAGGGCGGTGCAATAAATAGAATTATAGATATTCAAACTCAAGACGGTTATATTTTTGAAGATGGAAATAATGTTGTTGGAATATTAAAAGAAAACTATGGATTTTGTGGAAAAGAATTTATTGATATTCTAAAAGAAATTGGATTTGATTCAGTCAGAGCAATTCAAAAAGAATTTACTGAAAAAATTGTTTCTACTGCCAAATCATTAGGAGTTGAAAAAGAAGAAAAACAGATAATGCCAATGTCAATATTACTTACAACTGACAAAATTGCAACTGACTATATTTTTAAAGATGGAATATATCTTGATTTAGATTATTGTGTTTCATTACTAAAATCAAAAGGAGAAGTATCTGAAGATGATAGGGCTTATGAATTTATTATGTCGGAAATAGGAATTAATATGAATAAATTTAAACCTGACAACAGGGGCGAATATAAAAATGAGTGTTGGGGAATTATTGAAGATGGCTATGCAGTAATTATGAATAATATTTTTAATTCATTTGCTAAACGTGGAAATTTTAGCAGCACAGGTTTTTTATCCTGGGCAAAAGAAAAAAATCTACTTCAATTATCCAATGACGGAAAGAGTTCGAAAACAAAAAGGTTAGATGGATCAGTTAGCAGGTGTATTTTTCTAAAACTTCCATCTGAATTAACAACAAATGATGATGGATTTATTGAAATAAGTGCAGATTTTCAAGAAAAGTTACCTTTTGATTAAATTTTGTAACACCTTCCGTTTCCAACAAATGGCTTAAAATGGGCATTGTTAAAAAGTGTAACACCTGAAACACCAAAAAATAGGGGTCTTATAAAAAGAAATAAAAAAACGAAACTTTCATTATTTATTTTGTTTTTATATAAGGCTCTACTAAAAAACGTGTTACTTTGTTACAAAGTCTGTAAACACTGATAAATACTAGATTTTTATGTAACATTTACCTTGTTACAACGTGTTACAAATAGTAAAAAGTGTTACAAATAATTAAAAAGAAAGGAATTTTATGTACACAATAGAACAACAAGAACGATTCAAATTATTTTTTAATGAGTATTGGAATTTAACAAAAAAATATTTAATCAATAATCAAGGTATGACGGAAAAGGAATGGGAACTATTTGTTTTAGAAATTGAGTTGTTAGAAAAAAATTACAAGACAGATTCATTTAATGGGTTGGCAAGAGATTTATTGTTGGCATTGACAAGACAATTAGAAAGTGAAAAGGTTGAGTGATGGAAAAATTAAATGTTAAAAAAGGAGATAAGGTTATTGTATTTGATGGCTATGGTGGAAGTCGTATTTCAGAAGTAGAAAAGGTAAAAGATACCGGATCATTCAAAGTTAACGGAATTGTTTATTCGATGGATGGCAATGAAAAATTCAAGACATTCGGAGCACCTAACAAAGTAAAACTTGCTACTGAAAAAGAGATTGAAAGAATGGAACAATTAAAAGTAATCAGATATGTGTTAATGAAAATGGGATGCTGCACAAGCCTGACATATGAACAAGCAGTTGCTATTGATCAAATATTAAAAAGCGAATAGGAAAAAGGAGAAGAAGAAACGTGAGAAAATACACAAGGGAAGAAACAGAAAGATATCATGCAATGATTATGGATATGTACAAAAATAATTATAGCTTAGATGAAATCGCAAAAGCTACCGGATATAAAAAAGGAACAGTAAAGCAATATATTTATTCTCAAGGAGATTTTTCAGCAGACAGAAAAAGATTAATTGAAGTCAGGAATAAAAAAATCCATGAGTTATACAAAGAAGGGTTGTCAATGCGACAGATAGGGTTAAAGAGTGATTGTAGTTGTTGGACAGTTAAGCTAGTTTTGGAAGATGTGAGAATGAAAGCAGTACCAACTAGGAGAAGTAAACCGAAAACAAATATTGATAATCCGGAAAAGGAAAAGAGAGAAGTCACAGTGGTCGAAGTTCCAAAAGTGTTGGAGAAAGTTATGGTTGTTGAAAACGGTAGATTTGTGGAAAAAGTAAAAGTGTTTCGAGATATAACTGAATTATGCGGACAACAGAAAGTGTTTATGGAAAGGAGATGTAAATGACAAATAAGCAAATAATAAAAGAGTTAAAAAGTAAGAAATTTACAATATCAAGATGTGTCGATGTTGAATCTTGTAGAAAATATAATAATGCTGTTGATATGGCGATTTTGATAATTAAAGAAAACGAAGAATTAAAAACTGAAATAATTCAGTTAAAAACAATAAAATCTGAAGAAAAGACAATAAATGCTTTTTCTGAATACATTACGAGATGTTAGAAGGGAATATAACGAATGCGTGATTATGATTTAAGTCTATACCGTGAGAAAAGAAAACCGTTTGCGAGTAACGATGTAAAAAATGAATCTGCTAGAAAAACAGAAATAGAAAGACAAGGTTATTTGAGTTCAATCGAAAAACAAGCACCAAAAGATAATATGCAGGCGAAACATAAACCGTATCAGTGTGATATTAAATTAAAATAGCCACCACAACACGTACAAGCCTTAAATCGGAACGATAACGGATTAAATGGTAAAATGTATTGGTAAGTAATAAAAATTGAAATTAGAGGTGTTTAATGAAAATAGGATTAATTGATTGCGACAGAACAGAATTTCCAAACATAGCATTAATGAAATTATCAGCATGGCATAAATCAAAAAATGATCACGTTGAAATGTACGATCCAATGTTTACAGGTCATTGCGATATAGTTTATATGTCGAAAGTATTTAGTTTTTCGGAAGAACCTAATTATTGCATAGACTCAGACAAGATTGTAAAAGGTGGGACAGGGTACTGTATATCTTTAATTGATGAAAAAGAAGTATTTGATAAATCTAAAAATATTAATTTACCTGATGAAATAGAAAATATATTTCCTGACTATTCAATTTATAAAATTACTGATACTGCATATGGATTTATGAGTAGAGGTTGTCCTAGAGGTTGCTCATTTTGTCATGTAAAAGATAAAGAGGGATTGTGTAGTTATAAAGTTTCTGATCTTAATTCTTTTTGGAACGGTCAAAAGTTTATTGAGTTAATGGATCCAAACACATTGGCGTGCAAAGAATGGAAAGATATTTTGCAGCAATTAATTGATTCAAAATCATATGTAAATTTTAATCAAGGTGTTGATATTCGATTGCTAACTACTGAAAAATTAGAATATTTACGAAAAGTCAAAATAAAACATATTCATTTTGCATGGGATAACTACAACGACAAAGAAATGATTGTTCCAAAATTTGAAGAACTAAAAAAAGTAACAGGTTGGAATCGTGGAAAAGTAAGTGTATATGTATTGTGCAATTTTGAGACAACAATAGAACAAGACTTAGAAAGAATTTATTTTTTAAGATCATTAAATTTTCAACCATATGTTATGTTATACGACAAAGAACATTTAATAAAAGGTCACATATTAAAAAAGATGCAAAGGTGGTGTAACAATAAGTTTATATTTTGGAGTTGCGACACGTTTGATAAATATTTAGATAAAAATTGAAATTAGAGCGAAATAGGAGAAAAGTAGAATGTTAACAGTAAACGAATTTTTTAGCGGAATAGGAAGTCAATCAGCAGCACTTAAAAGATTGGGGATTAATTTTAAAGTAGTCGGAATTGCAGAGATAGATAAATATGCAATCAAAAGTTACGAAGCAATACATGGTTCAACTAGAAACTATGGAGATATTAGTAAAATTGAAAAAGTAGACTATGCAGACTTTTGGACTTATTCGTTCCCTTGCCAAGATATTTCGGTGGCAGGAAAGCAGGCTGGAATTGAAAAGGGAAAAACGAGAAGTGGGTTGCTTTACGAAGTGGAAAGATTACTTGAAAAATCAAAAGAATGCGAAGAACTTCCAAAATGGCTGATGTTAGAAAACGTAAAGAACCTTGTTGGAAAACAATTTAAGCCACAATTTGACGAATGGATAAAAAGACTTGATGAATTAGGTTATAACACTTATTGGAAAGTATTAAATGCTAAAAATTACGGAATCCCACAGAATAGGGAAAGAGTATTTGCAATCAGTATTAGAAAAGATATTGATACAGGATATGAGTTTCCAATTGGATTTGACAACGGAAAGAGATTAAAAGATATTTTGGAAAATGAAGTTGATGAAAAATATTATTTGTCAAGTGAAAAAGTAGGTGATTTAACAAAAAAAATAGTTGATAAAAATCAAGATATTAGTTATTGCATTGATGCAAATTATTGGAAAGGTACAACTGCTGAACAATTCATTAAAAAAAGTAGAAGGCAACTCGTTGCTGTTTTAGAAAATAAGCAAAAAGTCTTAATTCCGCAAGCAACAAAGCAAGGCTATATTGAATGTAATGTACCAGGAGTTGCAGATTTATCATTTCCTGATAGTAAAACAAGACGTGGCAGAATTCAAGAGAATGGAGAGATATGTCCAACATTAACCGCAGGAACGCAAGATTTATGTTATATAGATTTACCATGTATTGGAGCAAGTAGTGGTAGAAACCCCGAAAATCCATCCGATAGAACGCCATGTAATGAAATTGAACAAAGATTAGAATTAAATAAAAATGGCACAAGTAATACAATTACAACAGTGCAAAAAGATAATTATGTTGTTGAACCACAATTTAAAATTAGAAAACTAATACCACTTGAAGTTTGGAGACTAATGGGATTTACAGACGAACAATTTCACAAAGCTGCCGAAGTAAATTCAAACAGTCAGTTATATAAGCAGGCCGGTAACAGTATTGTGGTAGATGTGTTGTATTATTTATTTAAAAATTTATTTACAAAACAAATATTTGATTAACATATCCAAAAGTAGTAAACTATATACAACTATTAATTATTAATTTAAGGGGGTATATCAATGTCACAAGTAGAAACAATGGAAGCACAGAACGGATATTACAGAAAGAAAGACGATACAATAGAGAATTTTGCGGTTAAGGATGGTTTTCATATTACCGATACCGAGCATAATGCATTGGCAGAAGGTAATAGTTTTGCAAGTGGTACAATTTTTGAAGGTGTGGCTGCAAACGGAACAGCAGTAGTACATTTTAAAACAGGCAGTAAGGTTTGTGTTATGAGTTATGGAGTTGGTGCAGATGGTAGTTGTGATTATGCACTTCATAGAAATCCTGTAGTAACTGCAAATGGTACATTATTTGGAAACATCAATCGGAATATGGTAACGGTAAAAGAATCAACCGCAAAGACTTATTTAACACCAACAAAGACATCAGATGGAACAGTTGGAGTATATCGTACAAATGGTGGTGCGTCAGGACCTGCAAAAGGTGGCGGTGGAGCAGATGAACAAAAATTATCAGTGATACCACCAAATACAAGTATGTTAATAATTGCAACTAATAAATCAAGTACAACAGAACGAATCAATATTGTTGTTGATTGGATTGAAGTAGAGTAACTACGTTGTAAAAGAAAAGGAGAAAAAGGAATGAGTAATAGTTGGAAAGCAGTATGTGTAAGAGGAAATGATGCTGGATGGAGTGAAGATATTGAATTCGTAGTTGTAAATGGAGTAGCAACTAAATCTAAATATCATGGATGGGGACGTGGTTATGGAGATGATAAAAATGCGTTAAGTTCTTTTGAAAATTGGTGTAAATTTCAAGAACCATCTAAATGGGAATTAATCGAAGAATTAACAGAAACAAAATATTTTGATAGTGATAAAAAGGTAATACACGCAAGTGGTTTTATTGATTGCACAATTGATGAAGGTTCATTGGTTAAAGAAAAGTTAGATGCAATAACACAACATGACGCAATTAATCCAAGCCATTATAATTCAACAAAAATATCTGCATTTGATGTAATTGATGATTGGAAATTAAATTTCTATTCTGGTAATGTTGTAAAATATATTCAACGTGCAGGAAAGAAAGAAAATAATTCTGAATTGCAAGATTTAAAAAAGGCACAGAGATATTTGGAAAAGCAGATTGAATTATTGGAAGGAGAAGATAAATGAGATATTGGAAAGTATTAGAATCTATCGATGCAAATTTTACAAAAGGAAAAATATATAAATCTAACAAATATGGATATAAAATTATTGGAGATGATGGATGGGTTTACGATATACTTCCTGAAGAATTTTTAGGAATAATTTTTAAAGAAGTAAAAAAAGATTCATTTTTATCAAAAATAGTTAGGTGGTTTAAAAATGTTAAAATCATGTAGTTATTGCCGAAAGATACACGAACGAAACTTTATTTGTCCGGAAAAGGAAAAAGCTTTAAAAGAACATCGTGGAAAGAAACAGTATAAAAGTAAATATGAAATGTTTGAAGAAACGAATGTGGATGGATTCAGAAGTACAAAAGCATGGCAGCTTAAACGAGCAGAGATAAGACAGCGAGATAGAAATTTATGTCAGATATGTAGCAGAGAACTATATCAGACGATTAAACGATTTACATATGATAATCTATCAGTACATCATTGTGAGCCATTAAATGAAGCATATGAGAAACGATTGGATAATGATAATTTAATCTGCGTTTGTGAATATCACCACAGATTATGCGATAACGGAACGATACCACAAGAAGAAGTGAAAATGATAATTGAAGAACAGGAGAAGAAAGAGAATGGTAACTAATAGAACTACTGAAGCAATACAAGACTACATAGACTATATCACAAGGGTAAGACGTAATAGCAAAGACAGTATGCAACAACTAAATAAATATTCATTGAATCGTGAGATAGGTTATAGTTATGGTGTAACATCACAGCAGATGGATAGTATAGATTGGAGCAGGTATGAAGAGTAAATACTATTATGGTATTGATACTTGTAATGGTCTTAGTTATTGTATTGAATCAGAGTTGAAAGATGTTAGAGAATTTATTAATAAATGGATAAATAGAGAATGGTATCAGTTCGACTATAAAAGTAATTGGGCGTACAATAAAGATACTGACAATGTGATAGAGTTTAATAGTGCCATTGTTAGAGTTAAAGATATAGTGTCTGTATACTGTAATGTAGAAAGGATAGAAGATGAAGAGATATAAATTATTATTAAGTAATGGAGTAGAGCAGATAGTTAAAGTAAGCGCAGAAGATATATTGACATTGACAAGAATGATATATAATGATGCATGGTTAAATTGTATTGGCGTATTAAATGATAACATTGAAGTATCTATGTACATTAATTGCAAGGATGTAGTTAGTGTATGTCCTGTCACAAGCAATGATATAGAGTAAGAGATACACAATGAAGTAGGGTAGTGATGTGTGATGTGAATAAGATAGATAGATATATAAGTAATAATAATAATATAATATATAATATACTAAGTTACTATTATACTTTATTTATTTTCTCGCATGACACACTAGACCCTTATCAAAAGATTGTAACGTAACTATTAACAAATGCAAATGAATTGTAAGTGAATGATGCTAGTGTTGGTACAAACTCGTATAAGGCGATTTAAGACAAGTTTCATTATATGGTATACAAACTATCAAAAGATATCCCCGGTGGTCTGTAATGTGCCTAAATGGAACGTAAAACAC
>Ga0209467_1000763_pt1 | contig 36670 bp, 48 predicted proteins | sample Higcelwee11metaG_FD_187175 | JGI IMG/M metagenome (GOLD analysis project Ga0209467, IMG submission 187175) | Freshwater pond sediment microbial communities from the University of Edinburgh, under environmental carbon perturbations - High... | ecosystem: Environmental > Aquatic > Freshwater >... | reverse complement strand
TATATGGCGAATGACGTTGTGCTGACGGATGAGATCAGCCAGGGATGGGTGCGCGAGCTGCATGTGGTGAGCATGGAGCAGGCGCCATCCTGGGACAAGTGGACGGCACAGACGCCGAGCACCTGCCTGGATACGCTGCGGATCCACCAGTACAAAGAAGACCCGCTGGGGGTGTATCACCTGCGAATGTGGTGGAACATCCGAGAGGTGGTAGAGCTGAAGCTGAAAGAGGACAAGCGGCGGGCAGTGGCATGGTGGATCGGGAAGGGCACGTCCTTCCGGCAGGCGGCCATCGACGCGGCTACGCGGCACTACATCGAGATGGACAAAGACGCCGAGCAGCTCGTGACCAGGTCAGTGCCGGAAGCGGCCCCGCGGGACGCGGATGGCCAGCCGCTGCCGCTCGAGCTGGATGTACTGGGGAAGACCATCATGCTGAAACTGGCTGTAGCGGACTGGGTGCCGCGTGGATATTTAGTGGTCATGGAGGGTAAATGAAACCTGTGGCTGAGTGGAAGTGCCCCAACGGGCACACGATGGGGCAGGTGGTGAGGAACGGAAGCGGGATCCGGCTGTTGCTGCTGTACCGCCAGGCGGTAGATTATGGCCTGGAAGGATTACCGGAGAGCGTGGACGTGATGGCCGCGGTGGAGGGGCATGTGGCGGACGTGCGCTGCTCGATTTGCGGGCAGATGCGGACGTGGGTGCCAGGGCCTGAAAGCGTGCGGCGGTTGATGAGGAAGTATCAGGAGGAACGATGAACAAGAAAATTTTGCTGGTCGTGGCGGTGATGATTTTTATCCAACTGACCTGCCCCATTGGTGGGGGCGATGGTTGGAATGGGGCAGAGACCGAATGCGCCCAGGCCGCGGAAGCGGCGGGGTATGGCGATTTTGAGACGCGCATGGTGGGCGGGATCTGCCAGGTGAACGCGGGCAGAGTGCCAGGGCGAGACATTTGGGTGGATCTGGCGGCGATGCCGAGGAGGACGGAGTGAACGAATGGGATTGGAACACCGATGCAGGTCATATTGCCTTCATTGAGGCGGATGCCCAGGAGAAGAAAGCGGAAGCGAATTTTTCTGTTTTAGCCTGGGTAGCGACCATCGGGATGGCGGCACTGCTGGCGATTGGCGGCGGGCTGGTTGGAGCAGTGATCGCTCAATGGGTGGGGGGAGCGATTGGCGCGCTGATTGGGGCCGGTATGGCATTTGGGATGCGCGCGCTGACGGAGCGGCATTACAAGGCGATTTGCAAGTTCTTTCGGATGTACGAAAGGTAGGTTGAGATGGTACTGATCATTTTGGCGGTGATTATTTTGCTGGCGCTGGTGGTGGGCTGGATTGCCAGCAGCGCGGCGACCGCGAATCAGGCGCAGGCAGCGATCGAGGCGGCCAGGGCCGCGCAGATTGCCAGCGCGGCGCAACTGGAGACGGCCAGGTCGAACTCGGTGCTGGTGGTGGCGCTGGTGGTCATGCTGGCGCTGGGCATGATCGTGGTGGGATACCTGGTGTACCGGCTGATCAAGGTCCAGCGGATGGTGCAGCAGGCCGGGATTGGTCAGGGCGCATTTGGCAAGTGGGCGCCGGGACCGAACGCGAATTTCCAACGGCAGCAGATGCCGCAGTTGATGGGCTCGGGCGACCCGTTGCAGATGATGATGGGAATGATGGCCATGCAGATGATGCAAGAGCAGATGCGGCAGAATCAGCCGCGCCGGGCCGGGCAAGATGCGCCGATGCTGGTGGAACAAAACGCGCCGGTCGATCAGAGCACGAACCCGTGGGGGTGGTGATGAAACGGGCAACGGCTGTTCTCACGATTGTGGCTGCGCTGGTGTTATTCGCGGCCTGCGACGTTGCGCCGATGGCGCAGAGCGTGGGCACGGCCCTGGCACCGAGCGGGACTCCGAACGCCACAGAGTGGGCTTTTGCCTCGACGAGGCAGGTGATCGACGCGACGGCCACCGGGGCAGTGCTGGACCTGGAGCGGGAACGGCAGCGGGCGACGAATATGATTGCCGAGGCTACGGCTGAGGCGGCGCGGTTCCAGGCGACCCAGGCAGAAGGGGCACGAATGGCCACCGGCCAGGCGTTTGTGGCAGGACTGACCCAGGCAGCGATGCAAGCGACCGAAGGCGCGGCCCGGGCGACCCAGGGGGCACAGGCCACGACGGACGCAATGGCGTTGATGTTGGCGCAGTGGACGGCCACGGGCGACGCCGCGCTGGCCTTGCGGGCCGAGCGGTCATGGTCGGGAACGGCCACGGCGGACGCCAGCGATGCGACGGCCACGGCGGTGTACGTGGGGATGATCAGCACAGAGCAGGCCGAGATTTTGCGGATGAACACCGAACGGCAGCGAATCGTGAACGATATGACCGCGGTGATGCCGTTTGTGATCGGGATCCTGGCGACGCTGATCCTGGTGCTGATCGCGGTAGTGTTGGTGCGGGTGGCTGTGCCGGTGCTGCGCGTGATCCAGAGAGACGCGAGAGGGGACGCGCCGATCATTATCACGCCGCAAGGTGCTTACGTGGATCTGGATCGCAACACCGGGCCGATGCTGGACCCGAGCAAGCCGATGCTGGCGGATGGGGCGACCCAGGAGCGAACCACAGCCAGAGACCAGATGGTGGATCTGCAACACCGCGGGTCGCTGTTCATCCCGCAGCAAAAGACGAACGGGAACAGCAGCGGGCGAGAGTTTCGAGAGGCAGCGCCGAAGGCAGGGCCGCGGTATATGGTGTATCGGTCGGGACAGACGCCGCCGGTGACGCAAGAGATCATCGAGGTGCTGGAGGCCGATTGGAAGGAGGCGCAGGATGGGCGCTAGAAGCGTGGATGAGATTGTGGCGGCGATGGCAAGCCTGTTGGAGCCGCATGTGCACGATGCGAGCCTGCCCTGGTTTTGGGCCTGGGAGCTGGACGAGCGGGTGGTGATGAGCGTGAACCCGCACAATGTGCGCAACATGCGGTCGGTGCTGAGCGACCAGTTCCGGCACGACCTGGCGACACGGTTGGGCGGCGCATCGGTGGTGCGGACGAACAGTGTAGGGATCTTCTACCAGGTGGGGACGAGGGTGGAGCGATTGGCGCACCGGCTGGAGAGCCAAGCGCTGGATATGAGCGCCCAGGCGAGGTCGATGGACGTTCCGATCGGCATGACACGCAAGGGGCCACTGTGGATCTCGCTGGTGGATGCGGACAGCGTGCTGGTGGGCGGAACGCGCGGATTTGGCAAGACGATGCTGCTGCACGGCTGGATTCAGGCATTGCTGCATGGCAAAGAGTGCGAGCTGGTGCTGTGGGATGGAAAGAGCGGCAACGAGTTCGGGCGGTATGAGAACGAGCCGCACGTGCTGGCCATGGATGATCTGGACACGGGGCTGAGCTACCTGGAGAAGACGATCGAGGAGCGGGCAGAGCAATTCAAGGAAGCCGGGGCGCGGGGGATTATGGAATATATCGCGCAGCTTGGGCCTGCTGGGATAACGGAAATGCTGTGGGTGGTGCTGATCATCGACGAGGCGGCCCTGGTACCGGCTGAGCTGCAAGGGCGGCTAGCGCAGGTGGTGGCAACCGGGCGGGCGTATGGAATCCTGCCGGTGCTGGCTACCCAGCGGACGAGCGTGCAGGAGGTGGGCGGGTTGATCAAAACCAACCTGGCGACTCGGATTTGTTTCCCGGTCCCGGCTGTCTCGGACAGCATGGTGGTGCTGGGACGGAGCGGAGCGGAGAAGCTGCCGAAGACGAAGGGGCGGCTGTTGATGAGCTGGGGGGCACGGCTGGTGGAGGCGCAGGCGTTTTTGCCCGCGCTGGAGACGGCGGCCAGCGACGTGCCGGTGGGGCGAGAACTGCACCTGGCAGAACGAGCAGCAGCAGAGTGGGGTGGGGTGATGAGCATCCCCAAGCTGAAGGAGATCGGGTGGAGCGAGTGGCGCGCGCGGATGATGTTGAACGAGTGGTCGTCGAAGGGGTGGCTGGTGGCAGGCGTGGGGAACGCGCGGCAACTGGCCCCCAGGGTTTTGGCGGCGATTCCTCAAGCCCTCAAGGAGCCTCAAGGGCCTCAAGGGGAGAAGCTGTAGGCTATCAGCCGTCAGCTGTTAGCCAGAGAAGAAAAGACGATCCGCGAATGAAGAAAATAGACACGAATAAGAGAGGAAACGATGGAAGAAAAGATTGAGGCGGGGGACCGGGTGGTGATGAAGGATGGGATGACGGGGGTGGTGGTGTTTGCCTATGAGGCGGACGCGGTGGTGGAGTACGGGCCGAACGTGGAGCGGGAAGACGGGGTGTATGCCCGGCGGCGGTCGGTGAAGCTGGTGGATTTGAAGATCATCAAGAAGAACGGAGAAACGAAATGAAGATCATTGCAGTGGCCAATCAGAAGGGCGGGATGGCGAAGACGACGACGACGATCGCGCTGGCGAGCTGGTTCGCTGGGCAGGGGTACAAGGTGCTGGTGGTGGATGTGGACCAGCAGGGGCACGTGGCGAAGCTGCTGGGCAAGCCGAAGGGCAGCGGGCTGTTTCGCTGGCTGGTGGGCGAGGACCCATTGAGCGAGGTGGTGATCGAGGCACGGATGGGGCTGGACATCGTGACGAGCGATAAGAAGACGGCCAAGATCGGGGTGTGGCTGGTAGATATGCCGCAGCGCGAGCGGGTGGTGGGCGAGGCGTTGATGGCCGCGGAAGGGAAGTATGACCTGGTCTTTTTGGACCTGGCGCCGGGCTCGGATACGCTGCACATCAGCGCGCTGGCGGCGGCTGATTTCGTGCTGGTGCCGGTGGTGCTGGACTATCTGGGGCTGGACGGGACGGCGGAGATCCTGAAGACGGTGCGTGGGTTGGGAGCCTTCCCGAGCGTGACGGCGCCGACGGTGATCGGGGTGCTGCCGACGATCTATGAGCGGAAGACGAACGAGACGGACAGCAACCTGCGCCGACTGGCTGAGCTGGTGGGGGGACCTGATCTGGTGCTGCCTCCTATTCCAGAGGACACGAAGGTGCGGGAAGCGGCCAGCCGGGGGGTGACGATCTGGGAGTATGCGCCGAACAGCGCGGCAGCGGTCGGCTATGCGGCGAATGGAATCAAGGCGACCAACAGCCGGAAGCGGGTGGGGGGCTATCTGCACCTGGCTGAGATTGTGGAGCGGGTGGTGAGGTGAGATGATGGCCATCAAGAAAAACTACCCAGTGCAAGCGGTAACGGACGAGGCGGTGAGCAGCGCGGTGTTCGGGCAGGACGACCCGGTGCTGCGGCATGCCGACAGGACGCGGCGAGCGAAGGGACTGACACCGGGGCAGCGGAAGAAGATCGAGGCTGACCGGGCGCGGAAGAAGGCCAGCTATGACCTGCCGGAATGGCTGATCAAGGCGGTGCGGGAACTGGCGCAAGAGCAGAGCGTGCCGGTGAGCTCGGTGGCGGGAGCGATGTTGATCCAGGCGATGCGGGCCGGGGTGGACCTGGAGCGGTGGCCGAGGCGGCCCAGCCACAGCCCGTTTTATGACAGTGTGCTGGTGTTGCCGGAAAGTGAAGAAAAGTGAAATCTACGCCAGCGCAAACGGAAGCGCAGAGAGAAGCGTATACGGAAGCGTAGAGAAAACAGGCTACGCCAGCGTATAGGGAAGCGCTAGAGACTCCAGGAGGGCCGCTAAGGGGCCTTCCTGGGGGAAGAGGGACGGAGATGAGTTATCCACGAATTTCACGAATTGGAAGGAGTAGTTATGTCAGTCGAATATTGTAATTTGTGCAATGGAACTGGGTATGTGCGTGAGGGATATGACGGAGAATCGCCCTGCCCCTTATGCAACGAGGGGATTGATCTGAATGCTTTCAACTGCCTGAATTGCGAAAGATGGATCACCGGGGAAGAGGCGGCGCGTCGCATGGATGGTTATTGCGATGAGTGCACGGCGAAAAGAGAAGGAGGTTTTTAAATGCACGAGTGTCCGTGGTGTGGTTTTGAGTGTGACTGCAAAGGTTTTATGGATGGTTCCGAGGCCTGCACTCATATTGAGAATGTATGCGGGTTGAACGGATTCAATTGTTTGATCTGTGGCAAGTGGGTCGCTGTTGATGAAGTGGAACCGGGGTTACTTGAGGATATTTGTGCGGACTGCCGGGCGCTGAGAGATGTCTCGTACGGAAGCGGGGCAGAGGAAAAGGAGACTGATCAATACATGCGAGATTTTGTCGCTCGATCATTGAAAAATTTTGTACCGGAGAACGGGGATTATTTGGAGTGTGGGTGGGAAGGAGAGGAGTGAGCTATGGATTATTTTTATTACGAATGCGATAGATGCGGGGCGACGTTCAAGTTACCAGAGAGGCACATCATGCCTAACATGCCTAAATGCCCACAATGTGACAGCCGAGATACATGCCTCTATGGAACGGCAAAGCCGATGGAGGTAGTAAGGTTTTTTTGGAATGTGATTGTGAAGACGAGGAGAAAGAAATGAAAGAGCAACGGATTATGCTTTCAAATGAGATGATGCAGGATATATTGGCGAGGGGCAACAGGACGGATCTGCCAATTATTTTTTCTGGCGAGATGGTTAGAGCAATCCTGGATGGAAGGAAGATTCAAACTAGGCAGGTGATGTGGCCGGAGTCTCTGCAATACATATACCGAGATTCGATGGAGAAAATCTTTGTTCGTAAGACGCCTAGCCATTATTTATTTGATCTGCGCCACGACAATGGAACGGTATCAACTATCTATGGCACCCGGCAAAAATACGTTGTAAGTGACTGGCTGTGGGTGCGGGAGACGTGGGCTCATGATGATCAAAATTGCTTCGACGTGCATTGCGGAAATAGGGATCACATCTGGTGGAAAGCGAATGAGGCGCCAATTGTAGCTGAAAGTTTTTCTGGCACCGCGAAATGGCGACCATCTATCTACATGCCTCGCTGGGCGAGCAGGATCACGCTGGAGGCCACTAACGTGCGGGTGGAGCGGGTGCAGGATATTTCCTACGCGGACGCGCTGGCTGAGGGGGTGTGGCGGCCAGGGCCTGACGCAGATCCAGACAAGGTTGATCGGGAGTATGACGCGGTGGTGGAGTTCCACCGGTTGTGGAATGAGATCAACGCCAAACGCGGGTTTGGGTGGGATGTGAACCCGTGGGTGTGGGTGATTGAGTTCAAGAGGGTAGAGGGGTGAACGGGCAGTTTTTGATGGGGGTGATGTGCGGGGTGGGGGTGTGCTGGGTGTTGGGGGCGGGGTTTGTGCTGGGGGTGTTGGGGTGGTTGGCGGGGAAAGCTGATGTGGATCCACAGGCTTACCCTCACCCCCACCCTCTCCCTAAGAGGGCGAGGGGGCAGAAAGAAGGGCAAGATGCCGATCGACTATAAGAAGTATCCGGCGAATTGGGCGGAGATCCGGGAGATGGTGCGGGCGAGGAGCGGGGATCGATGCGAGGGGAGCCCGTTTTACCCGGAGTGCCGGGCGGAGAATGGGAAGGCGCACCCGGTGACGGGGAGCCGGGTGGTGCTGACGGTGGCGCATTTGGATCACGACACGGAGAACAACGCGATGGAGAATTTGCGGCACTGGTGCCAGCGGTGCCACCTGCGGTATGACCAGGATTTGCATTTACAGCACAGGCGGGATCGGTGGGTGCATAGAATAGTCTAGTGTTTTCGAGGCTTACCCTCACACTGGCAAGGCCAGTGCTTCCCCACCCTCTCCCGACACCCCTACGGGTGCGCCGAAGCGGCGGGGCGAGGGGGCAGAGAAGAAAAAAGAGGCCCGGCGGGTTGCCGGACCTTATTTGTTGATTCGTTGACAGTGGTTTAAGAATGTTTTAAAATTCAGTTATTGAAATTCAATGACTGAATATTGATTTGCAGCCCAGGGGCGTGGCCCTGGGCAAGGTAACGGGGTGAGCGCCCGGTCTCTGATGTGGAGGCCGGGCGCGACCGTTTTAAAGGCCAAAGGAGGGCCGAGGATATGTCGATCGAGAGTTTGTTGGCTGCATTTTTGGCTCTTGGCGGAGTGGGAGCGCTGATCGCTGCGCTGGTGAACATTGCCAAGACGGTGGGGTGGGTGAAGGACGGGCAGGCGCCAGCGGTGGCCACCGGCCTGAACCTGCTCGGCATGATCCTGCTGTTCGTGGTCGGGCTGGTGAAACCAGATTTCGACGTGGAGGGGGCGAACCAGTTCGCGGCCCAGTTGGCGAATGTGCTGGCGGTGGTGTTTGGGTTCGCGTGGCAGTTGATCAGTTCGCGGTTGACCCATGAGAAGGCACTAAAGGGCGCGCCGCTGGTGGGCAAGAGCTATGCGCTGGAGCACATGCGCGAGGCAGAGGCTTCCAGGAACCGGGCTTACGTAAAGAACGGGGGGTAACGATGCCAGACCCAGGATCGATTTGGGGGCAGTTCCCGGTGGTGGCTTTGCTTGTTCTGGTGGTTGCAGCTCTGGGCATCGGCGCGCGGAAATTTTGGCGCGAGTTCACAGGATGGCTAGACACGCAAGACGCCAAACGCGATGCAGAGCGCGAGGCGCAGCGGTCTTTTGAGCGCGAGCAAAGCAAGCTGCGCGAGGATGCCCAGGATAAGCGAGACGAGTCCTGGCGGTCCACGGTGAAGGAGATGCAAAAGGCACAGACAACGCAGGCGGCAGAAACGAACACACTGCTGACGCAGTTGGTCCAGAAGATGAACGATCTGGGGAGCGCTGTGCACGAGCATGACGAGTGGGCCAGGCAGGCGATCGAAGAGATGCCGCAGGCGGCGGTTGAACAAAAAAAAACTATGCCGCGGCGCAGAACTGTGAAGGTGAACTGAGATGAAATTTCGAGCACCCGAGGCCGGTTACTATGAACAGCTTGCGTTGGGTCTCCAGTTGGACGAGACGGACCGATCGGAGCAGGGGTTCGTCTCGCCCGAGGAGGCACGAAGGCGGAGCCAGGCGAGCAAGGTTGCGCTGGAGCTGAGCGGGCAGACGGATACGCCAGAGTGGTTCGAGCAGTATGCCGAGCTGCTCAACGCGGGGTGGCCGTGGCGGGTGGCTTGTTATATCGCGTGGGCGGCATCGCCCAGGGCGGGACGGTGGCCGAAGACGCAGGAAAGCCTAGCGCGGGAAGTGCTGGGGCTGACCAGCGACCGGCAGATTGGCACGTGGCGCAAGCGGAACCCGGCGATCGACGATCTGATCGCCATGCTTCAGGCGCTGCCGCTGATGGAGAAGCGGGCGGACGTGTTCCGGGCGCTGGCGGAGAGCGCGAGCCAGAACGATCACCGCAGCAACCCTGACCGCAAGTTGTTCCTGGAGCTGACCGGCGATTATACGCCGCGCACGCAGGTGGATGTGCGGCGGGCGGGTGATCTGGAGGATTTGAGCCAGATGAGCGAGGAAGAGCTGCGGAAGTTGGCTGGATCTACCCTCACCCAGGACCCCACCCCTAACCCTCCCCATCAGCAAGCTGATGGAGAGGGAGAAGAGGCAGAGGAATGATGGTCGCAACGGCGATTTCTCCAGAGGTGGCGCGGGCTGAGCGGGCGCGGCGGGAGCTGGCGCGGCGGCGGCTGACGGCTTTCGGGTCGTACGTGTTTCCGTGGTGGCAGGCGAGGCCGCACCATGACCTGGTGGCGGAGATGCTGGAGCAGGTGGAGACCTACATCCGCACGGGCGGGAAGACGGGGATTGGGCGGCTGATCATCGAGATGCCACCTCGACACGGGAAGACGGTGGAGGTGAGCCAGATCTTCCCAGCGTGGCTGCTGGGCAGGCAACCGGACCGGCGGGTGATCGTGACGAGCTACGGGGCAGAGCTGGCCAGCGACAACAGCCGGGCGATCCGGCAGATTGTGACCAGCGAACGGTTCGCGGCGATCTTTGGGCAGCAGAGCGCGGTGGAGCAGCCGGTGGAGCTGAGCGAAGACGCGCGGGCGAAGAGCAACTGGGATCTGGCCGAGCCGCACCGAGGCGGGGTGGTGGCTGCCGGTGTGGGCGGGGGCATCACGGGCAAGGGCGCACATCTGCTGGTGATCGACGACCCGTACAAAAACCGAGAGGATGCGGACAGCGTGGCGTACCGGAAAAAGGTGATGAACTGGTACACCAGCTCGGCATATACGCGGCTGGAAGAGGGCGGCGCGGTGGTGATCATCCACACGCGGTGGCATCGGGAAGACCTGAGCGGTGAGCTACTGAAGGCCATGGCCACCGACCCACTGGCAGACCAGTGGACGGTGCTGTGCCTGCCAGCGCTGGCCTACGACCTGGGCGAGATGGCGGCCAGCGACGAGCAACAGAACCAGGCACTGATGGAGGGGCTGTGGCGGGACCGCTCGGACCCACTGATGCGCAAGGCAGGCGAGGCGCTGTGGCCGCAGAAATATGATGAGGACGCGCTGGCCAGGATCCGTAAGAACCTGGAGCTGAACGGCGGCATGCTGGACTGGCATGCGCTTTATCAGCAGCAGCCGAGACCACAAGAGGGCGGGTTCTTCGACGCGGCGGATTTCGAGATTGTCGACCGCGCGCCGGAAAAGCTGCGGTGGATGCGGTACTTTGACCCGGCGATGGGAGAGCACCGCACGGCGGACTTCAATTCGTGCGTGGGGGTGGCCATGGACGAAAACGGAGACGTGTACCTGCGGGACATGATCCGGGTGCAGGAGATCAACGAGTTCATGGCGCGGGTCCGAGTGGCGATGCTGAGCCCAGAAGAGGCTGGAACGACCTGGGCGGTGGAAACGGTGGCATTCAGCGCGCTGCTGTGGCAGGAGCTGATGCGCGATCCGAGCCTGGCCAGCGTGGACATCCGGCGGGTGACGCCGCAGAACGACAAGGTGACCAGGTGCCGCCCGCTGCAAGGGCGGGCGAAGGCGGGCAAGGTGAAGCTGGTGCGGGGGCCGTGGGTGCAGGCCTTCATCCTGGAGGCGCTGGACTTCCCCAACGGTCGGCATGACGATCAAATTGACACGGCGGCAGGAGGGCTTTACATGGTGGCTGGACCAATGACTCTGACCGGAAGGTTGGTATTCTAATGGCGCGCTGGACGACGGGAATCCGGGAACGGGTGCGCCAATCGCTGCGGTCGTTTGTGCTGGGGCCGGGCGTGGTGGATGCGACGATGCAAGCGTACGGCGTGGGTGGGCCGGACAGCCAATTCGCGCCAGAGGAGTACGGGGAGTACATCGCCAAGTCGAACGGGGTGTATGCGTGCGCGACGGGGCGGGCAGATTTGCTTTCAAGCCTGCCGCAGCGGGCGATGAAGTTGCGCAACGGAAAGCGGGAAGAGGTGACCCAGGGGAACCTGGTGCAGCTTCTGACGAAGGTGAACCCGCACTGGACGATGAACCGATTGATCTCGATGACGGAACTGAGCCTGTGCCTGTGGGGCAAGGCCTTCTGGTTCCTGGAGCGGGGGCCGTCGGGGACGCAGACACCGCGGGAGATCTGGTGGGGGCGGCCTGATCGGGTGGTGGTGTACCCTGACCCGGTGAATTACATTAAGGGGTTTGCTTACACGCCGATGACCGGGGGAACGCCGATCGGTTACCTGCCGAGCGAGGTGATCTGGTTCCGCTATCCGAACCCGATGGATGAGTACGACGGGCTTTCGCCGCTGGCGGCATCGAGGATCGCAGCGGACTATGCCGGGGAGGCGTGGCGCTCGAACCGCAACCTGTTCCGCAACGGGTTGCAGACGGGCGGGCTGGTCATCCCAAAGCAGAACACGCAACTGACCGAGCAGCAGGCCGGGGAGATCGAGGCATTGCTGGACCAGCGGTTCAAGGGCGTGGACAAGGCGCACCGGTGGGGCGTGTTTCGCTTCGAGGTAGAGACGAAGGCGCTGGGAATTAGCCCACATGACGCTGAGTTTATCCAGGGCATCCAGTTGTCGCTGGAGGAGATCTGCCGGGCTTACAAGTGGCCGCAGGACCTGGCGGGCGGGAAACGGACTTATGAGAATTTCCCCGCGGCTATGCGGGCGGCCTGGACCCACGCGGTGCTGCCAGAGGCGCGATTCATTGCCGGAGAAATAACCGAGCAGCTGGTGCCCATGTTTGGGGGCGAGGCCGACCTGGTCGAGTTTGACGACAGTGAGGTTGCTGATCTGCAAGAGGCAAAGACGGATCGCTGGACACGAGCGATGAATCAGATCGACCGTGGGGCGATGTTGATCAACGAATGGCGGGAGGAAGAGGGCAAGAAGCCGCTGCCGTGGGGGGATACGTGGTGGGCGCCGGGCACGGCAGTGCCCGTCGAAGCGTTGGAGGAAGCCGTCAGCCATCAGCCGTCAGCTATCAGCTCAGAGGAAGAGGAAGAAGCTGTCAGCTCTCAGCCGTCAGCCGTTAGCCCAGAGGAAGAGGAAGGAAAAGAGCCGCGGTCGATGCGATCTGTGAGGGCGGTCCAGGGGGTCGAGTACCGGAGCGCTGAGCATGAGCGGGCGTGGAAGAAGTTTGACCGGCGGGCGAGCCGGTGGGAGCGGGTGATTGGCGAGGCAGTGGCCGAGCTGATGCGCAGCCAGAAGGAGAGCGTGCTGAGTAAGCTCGAAAAGGCGGAACGGTCGATCCAATCGACCGGCCAGCGGGCGGACCTGGGCGACCTGTTCAACCTGGCGGACTGGATCAAGCGGTTCAGGGTGCGGATCCGGCCCAAGCTACGCGACCTGGTGCAGGAAACGGGCGAGGAAGAGTACATCGAGATGGGAACGCTGAACCTGGTCTTCGACGTGAGCGCGGCAGGGGCGGCACGGTTCATCGAGCGGCGGGCGCAGCGGTTTGCCAAGGAAGTGAACGAGACGACCTGGAAGACCTTGCAGAAGAGCCTGAGCGAGGGCATCGAAGGGGGCGAGGGGCTGGTGAAATTGCAAGCGCGGGTGGAAGCGGTGATGGGTGACCGGATCCAAAGCTCGAGTGAGGCGATTGCCAGGACGGAAGTGACCGGGGCGATGAACGGCGGGCGGCTGGAGGCCTGGAAGCAGACGGGCTTGAAGATTCGCAAGACGTGGCTGGCGGAATTGGACGACCGGGCACGGGACAGCCACGTGGAAGCGCACAGGCGCTACCAGAACGCGCCGATAGACATGGACGAGGATTTCGAGGTTGGATCGGGACGCGGGCCGGGGCCTGGGCAACTGGGCGCGGCTGAAGAAGACATCAACTGCCGGTGCACGATGCAGCCGGTGGTGGAAGACGAGGAGGAGTAGGATGCCAAATTTGAGAGCGTATTGTGAACGAGCCGCCGACGGGGCGGCAGAGAGCGCGGCGGGCACGCCGATCCGGTTTGTGATTTCACGGGAAGGGGTCAAGCGGGACGGCCTCAACCTGGTGGTCGGCGGGGTGCGTCTGGATAACTACCGGCGCAACCCGGTGGTGACGTGGGCGCACGACATGATGGGCAACCGGCTGCCGATCGGGCGGGCCGAGGTGATCGCGGATCCGAGCGGAGAGCGCCTGGACGCGGACATCACCTTCGACCAGGGAGATGAGTTTGCGCGGCAGGTGGAGCGGAAATACCGCGAGGGATTCCTGCATGCGGTGAGCGTGAACTGGACAAGTTTGGACATGAACGGTCGGGACGTGACGGACTGGGAACTGCTGGAGATTGCGGCGGTGCCGGTGCCGGGCGACCCGGACGCGTTGATGCAGCGGCAGTACCAGGTGCTGCGGGAGATGATCGAGGCGAAAGATGCGGACACTTCAACCGAGGATCCGTGGCGGGAGTTAGCGAGCGAGATGGCTCGTTTGTACCTGCCTGGATCTGATGACGATGAAGACCGTGAGAAACGCTACCGCGCACTGCTGCCGAAATACCGGCGGATGGGGAAAACCGCGCCGGAGTTCGTACCCAACGACGAGCTGGCCGCGCTGAGCGCCGGTGAGATCCGCGGGCTATTCCTGGAAGGGGAAGAGGCGTTTTACCCGGTGGAGGTCGAACAGCGTTCGGGAGCGGTGCTCTCGCGGCGCAACATGGACGACCTACGCCAGGCGCTGACCCTGATCGATGGCGTGATCCAGCGGGCGCAGAAGGAGATCGAGGCTGATGAAGCCGAAGAAGCGCCCGAGGAGGAGCAGGCTAAAGACGAGGAAGAGCCCGAGGACGACGACGCAGAGCGCGGGGCCGTGCTTGCCAATATCTTGAATCGTTTGCAGACCGTAGGAGGTCAAAATGACTGACAATTTCGAGACCCTGATGAAGGGTATCAACGAGAGACTGGACGCTTTAGGCCAGTCGATGAACGAGACCCAGCTACGCAAGCTGGTGAGCGAGCAGTTCAGCCTGCTGGTGAATGACACCGAGTTCCAGCGCAAGATGCGCTTTGGGAACGATGGTGAGGCCAAGCTGCTGGGCACCAAGTACGCGCGCTGGGGCCTGAGCCTCGCGGACATCGAGTTCCTGTTCGACTTGCAGGAATCCTTGCGCGGTCAGCGCAAGGTGAGCAGCGGCACCTATGAAGGACCGAGCGAGACCCTGCGCAAGACGTTCGGGGCGATCTCGCAGGCGTACTACCTGCCGGAAGAGCAGGTGCGCGAGATGGATCGCCGGGCGCTGGACGATATGTTCCCGCGGATCCCGTTGGCCTGGTTCAAGGGCGGAGATCGGGCGCTAGCCGCTAAAGGCGCGTGGGAACTGACTGGGGCGTACCAGAACGCAGTACGCGCGATGGACACCGCCGAGACCGGTTATGGGTTGCAGTTGATCGGGGCGCAGTACGTGGGCGATTTGTGGGAGGCTGCCGCGCGCGAAAGTCGCATCTTTGGCCTGCTCGATTCGTTCGAGATGCAGGCTCCGACCGCGTACCTGCCGGTGGAAGTGGACTTCCCGGAAATGCTGTGGGTGTCTGAAAGCACCGCAAACAACAGCAGCAACTACGGCAGCACCAAGACCGGCAGCAACCGGGTGCAGGTAGATGCTAAGAAGTTCGTGATCCACCAGATGTGGAGCGGTGAAATGGAAGAGGATTCGATCCTGCCGTTCGTGTCGTTCCTGCGCCGCCAGGCCATGCTGAGCGTTGGGTTCTACGGTGACAGCCTGGTGCTGAACGGGGACACGACCAACGCAGGCACCGGCAACATCAACCTGGACGACGCCGATCCGGCTGACACCAAGCACTACCTAGCGTTGGACGGCATCCGGCATGCGGGGCTGGTGGATAACACCGGCAACAGCAAGAGTCTGGGCGCCGGGATCAGCCTGAACGCGCTGCGGGACGTGAAGGGCCGGATGATGGACGCCACCAACAAGGTGGACTGGGGCCATCCGAATGACCCGAACGACCTGGTGTTCATCGCGGATCCCGAGACCGCGGACCGCGTCGCCCTGCTGGACGAGCTGATTGTGAGCTACCAGCAACAGGGTAAGGCGATTTTCAACGGTGAGGTCGCCCGCGCGCTGGGTCACCCGGTGATCGGTTCGATGGCGGTGAGCAAGACCGAGGCGGACGGTAAGGTGAGCACCACCGCAGGAAACAACACGCTGGGCCAGTTGGCGACCATCAATCGCCGCGGGTTCAAGGTTGGATGGCGCCGCCGGATCAAGACCGAGACCGAGCGCATCCCGGCCACGGACCAGACCCGCATCGTGCACAGCCTGCGGCTTGGTTTGGGGCGCTTTACCCCGACCGGCGCGGCCAGCGGAATCGAAGCGGCGGATGTGATCTACAACATCACGCTGTAAGTTTTGGTTTTCGAGTTCGAGGGGAGGGCGGGAAACTGCCCTCCCCAAAAAGGAGCAGGGTATGGAAGAGGCATTGGTCAATTTGACGATTGCAAACGGCGCGGCGGAGAGCAACGCCGTGAATCTGGAGGAGTATATCCCGGCGTGCGGTTTGGTGCGCATCCCAGAAGCGTGGACGGCGGCGAATGTGGCGTTCAAGATGAGCCCCAATCTGGGCGGAACGTACGACTGGGTGCGAGATACGACAGGGGCTTTGGTGAAGATCAGCGGGGTGCTGACAGCCGAGGCGGGATGGTACAAGCTGCCGACCGAGGTGATGGGGGTACGGTACATGAAGCTCGTGAGCGTGAATACGGGCACGGGCGCGGCTGAGAACCAGGGAGCGGCGCGGGCGTTGCAGTTGTTTGTGAAGGGTTAGCGGTGAAGAGCGTGGGTAGAGTACTGATAAGTCTCATTAGCGGAGGTGTAGCATGGGATTATTGAGAAGACTGCCGTTAGCGTTGACTACGGTGTTTGGGGGTGGAATATCGTACCTATTCAGAGATATGTTTATAACCGATCGGGCGGCGGGGGGCGTAAACGGAACAGCAGCAGAACCCGGCCCTGGAACTCGCGTTGTAACCGACACGGAAAATAAAGTTACCATATCCGGGGGAGAACTTGTTTTTTCTGGCGGGAAAGCATCTCCTGCTTTTGGAGATCCGTTTGCGCGGAACTCGAATGGATGCCTACGAGCCAATAAATCTGCTGTTTATTTTCGGTTCAAAATGTCGTCCGCTGCCGGGAACGTGATGGCTATTGGGCTGAAATCTAACACAACTCCGGGCCAGCCTGATACTGGGATCGTTTACAGCTACGGAAGCTGGCTCCTATATCCTGGTGCGTATTTGGTTTCGCAGTCGAAAATCTTACCGGAAATAGAATATGAACTTTGTTTAGTACTGCTCACAGTTGGGGTATTAGCCCTTATTCGTGGGGGCATTTATTATGATTGGACTGTGTTGGGATCAGCCTTGAGTGGGAATACAGCAACCATGTATCCGGCTTTTGACGGTTTTAGCAAGCCGTTCTCCGTTAACGATGTGGCCGAAGTGCGTGGAGCATCCTGGCAGCTTACAGGCACTGGATTAGCGACGAGTTATGTTGCTTCCCCTTCGGATGGGCAGATTGTGACAATGGATAGCAATGCAGTTATAGAGTTCACGTGGACTCCTGACACAGGAGAAGTATTGAACTTAATGTTCCGCCGCGTAGACGATGATAACTGCTGGAAACTTGTCGGGAATCAGGCGGCAGGAAGTGTCAGATTGTTTTCTAGGGTTACTGGAACCGACACGGAATACGTGCTAGGGTTTGAGGCAACGACATTAAATGTTGGTACTGCCTATCGAATACGAATAGAATGCAGTGATTTTAGGATAAAAACGTCTGTTGGAAGCGCGCCCAAGCAGAACACATATTTTAACGACTTGTTTGTCGGAGCCACTGGCGTAAAGGTCACTGGTTTCGCGACTGGAGCGAATTTGATTTGTTGGCCTATGCTCGCAAGTATGCCAGCGAATAGGAGCTACGACTATAACCCATCCTGGTACTTGCCCTATGGCGACTCCAAAACGTACGGTGAGGGGTACATTGTAAATTTGACGACATCCTTAGTGGCTGCAACAGGATCAAATTGGGCGCATTATGATCCCGTTGCAAGGTCCGGTGCTTCCGTTGCGTCGATGAAAGCCAAGATTGATGCCGATTTAGCTGCATTGTCAGCCAAGAAAAATCCAGCCTATATCCTGTTTAATCTTGGATCAAACGATGCCACTTCGATTCCGCTGGAGGCAGCGTGGAAGGCTGATGCGTTATATATCCTGGATGCGATGAGTGCGAAGTGGCCCGGTGTACAAATTTTTCTTATGCAGCCCTGGCGTCGCGGGTACAACACAGAGTGCGACACACTAGCCGGGTGGATAGCTGACATTGTTGCTCTCAGATCATTTGCTCATCTGGGCGGGGATGAGCGAGTATTTTTGGAAAACGGAGATAACGGCGTAACGTACACGGGCGATGGCATTCATCCGAATGCGGCGGGGTATGTTCTCACAGCGGCGGCGTGGAAAACAGCTATGGGCTTTTAGCCCGCTAACAAGCATTAGCAAAAGAAACTTTACATAGTGTATATCGCCGGGAGGCTGCGCGGATGGCTGAGCGGCGTTTCAAATTTCTCTGTTTTGGGCCGTTGAAACGGTTCCGTGGAGGTAAATATGCAGATTGACAACAAAATTTCTAAGGGCCAGGTGGTGCCGATTGTGTTTGTGCAGGACGCTGTGGCGGCCAGCCAGACGAACGTGCAGTTGACTGCCCAGGATGCGGGCGTCGCGGTTGACGGTTTCTCGATGCCTTTCGCTGGTGAGGTGATTGGCATGGCGGTTGACCTGTCGGCGGCGGCCAGCGCGGGCTCGTTGACCGCGGGTGTTTCGGTTGGTGGGACTGAGGTGGCTGCGACCACCCAGACGCTTACCACGGCTGCGGCAAAGACGGCGAAGTTCCAGCGCGGGAAGGTGCCGTTCGCTGCTGGCGACAAGCTGGGTGTGGAAATCACGACCGACGGCACCTGGGACGGGACGACTGCCGACCTGGTGGTGATCCTGTACGTGCTGTTGCATCTCGAGGGTATCTAGGATTGAAGGCCTCCCTTCCGCGAGGGAGGCCAAAAGGAGTCTGACATGAAGTGGAAAGTGCTATGGAATTACAGGTCCAGCCTGGGCGGTCCCTGGTTGAAGGGCGACGTGATTGAGCTGGATCAGGCGACGGCTGAGGCCGTGAACCGGGACAGCCCCGGCGTGTTGAAGTCGGTTGCCGAGAAGCGATCATCCAACCGGATGGTGACCGAGGCTCAGCAGCGTACCTTCGTTCCCGATGACCGCGAGGGCGGGGCGAACGACCAGGGTCCAATCACGAAGGCCGATTTCAAGGCCGTGAGGGACAAGTAAATGGACCGGCTGCTTTGCACGGTGGGTGAGCTGGTGAGCGATTTGTCGCTGGTGGGGGCGAAAGCGGCCAGCGAGTCGACGCTGCTGGAGCGGATCGATTCGGCCTCGGGCTGGATCGATCACGAGCTGGGCAAGTTCGTGCCGGTGACGGAGACGCGCTCGCTGGACGGCAGCGGGGATTCTGACCTATTCGTTCCGGCGCTGCTGGCGCTGACGAGCGTGACGATTGACGGCGTGGCTGTGGACCTGAGCGACATCCAACTGTACCCGGAAGGGCGGTACTACGAGCACGGGCCGTACTCGCGCCTGTACTACGACGGGGGCTGGACGATTGGCCGGCAGAACGTAGTGATTGTGGGCCGGTGGGGGATGTACGAGGAGGCTGTGAGCTGTCAGCTTTCATCCGTCAGTCAGACGGACGTGGCGACCACGATCACGGTGAGCGATGGGGGCAAGGTCTCGGTGGGGATGGTTTTGCTGCTGAATGACGAGCAGGAGGTGATTGCGGGCGTTGACAGCCCAAGCGACAGCACGGCGAACCTGAACGGGGTCTTGGACGGGGCGCAGGAGGTGATCACGCTGACGGATGGGAGCCAGGTGCATCGAGGGGAGGTGATCCGAGTCGACTTTGAGCAGATGCGCGTGCTGGACATCTCAGGGAACAGCGTGCTGGTGACGCGCGGGTGGAACGGGACGAGCAAGACCAGCCACCTGACGGGCGTGGATGTGTACGTGTACCGGGCCTTCACGGTGCGGCGCGGGGTGAATGGGACGACGGCGGCAGCGCACGTGGCCGCGGCAGTCTCGCGCTACGTGGCGCCGGGGGAAGTGAACTGGCTGGCGCGGATGATGGCCGGGCTAATGGCCAAGAAGGCTGACACGGGTTTTGCCGGGAGATCGGGGAACGCCGAGACGGGGGAGACGTTTTACTACAACGAGTTCCCCGGGCAGATCGAGAAGATCAAGCAGCACTTTTGGGTGGTGAATTGATGTACGGCTTCAAGGTGGAGTTCAAGGGCTTCGAGGAGCTGGCCAGAAAGTTCGCCACGTTCCCGACGACCATCTGGCGCAAGCGGATGGGCGCGGCGATGGAGAAGTCGGTGCTGGTGGTGGAGGGGGCTGTCACACCACTGGCTCCGGTGGGCGTCTCGGGGAGGCTGCGCGGGTCGATTGGCAGCGAGGTGCGAGAGATGGGCAGCGAGATCATCGGGCGAGTTGGGTCCAGCTTAAAGAGCGAAGTGTACCCGCAGGTGATGGAGTTTGGGCGCGATCCTGGATCGATGCCGCCACCGGCCTCGTTGGAGCGCTGGGTGCACTTGAAGCTGGGCGTGCCGGTGGCCGAAGCGCCGGGCGTGGCCTACCTGGTGGCGCGGAAGATCGCACGGAAAGGGATCAAGGGCAAGCGGTTCATGCAGAAGGGCTATGAGAAGACCCAGGGGCGGGTGGTGGGCTTCTTCAAGAGCGCGCTGCGATTGATGGTAAAGGACCTGGGCGATGATTGAAAACTGGATCGATGCACTGGCGGAGGTGTGGGGCGAGATGGACAACGGGAAAGGCGGGCAGGTGAGGTCGTATCATCTGTTCGACCGGCCCGAGTTCCCGGACAGCATCAACGAGTTCCCGGCGGCGGTGAGCTATCCGACGGGGGTGCAGTGCGAATACGGCGCGGGAAACAGCATCGACATCTGGCAGGGCAAGACGGAATTTCACCTGACGGCTTCGATGCAGAAGAGCGAGCTGCCGTACGTGCTGCGCTTTTTCGCGCGCATCCGCAACGCGGCGGCAAAGCACATGACGCTGGGCGGGCAGGTGGCGTATTTCAGCCTGCGAGCGGATGACACGAACATCCAGGGGCCGGTGACGCTGAGCTACGGGGGAGAGGATCCGCACTGGAGCCTAGTCGCTTATTGGACGGTCAAAGAAAACGTTAGTCACGAGGTCACGATCTGACCTGTGAGTGAGGAGAAAATCAAATGGCTGATGGAATTGAAGGTGGTCGAAAGATCCAACTGGGCAAAGAGGGGACCGCTGGAACCGCAGTACCGGCGACGGCGATCTACCGTGGGAAGGGTCTGCCGGAAGACCGGCGGGTGGTGACGTTCATCGAGGAAGACATTGGTTTGGTCTCGGGCGCTGACCGGACGGGCGTGGCGCAGCTGCTGGCGGGGTTCAGTTTTGAACCGACCCCGGCGACGTTCGAGCAGACGCCCATCCTGCTGTCGGCGGGGATCGATGACGCGGTGACGGGCGTGACGGACGTGGGCGGGTCGGGAAAGATCTATCCGTACCCGATGCCGATCACGGCGCCGACGACGAACACGCCGAAGACCTACACCCTGGAGGGCGGGGACAACAACCAGGCCGAAGAGGTGGAGTACGGCTTTGTGGAGAGCTTCAAGCTGACGGGCAAGCCGATGGACTTCCTGCTGGCTTCGGCGGAGTGGGTTGGGCGGCAGGTGACGCCGACCACGTTCACCGGGGCGCTGACGCTGCCGACGGTGGAGGCGATCCCGTTCAGCCTGGGCAAGCTGTACATCGACGACGTGAGCGGCACGATCGGGTCGACCTTGACCAGCGCGACGTTCATGGGAATGGAGCTGGCGGTGAAGACCGGGTGGCAGGTGATGGTGAGCGGGGACGGGCAACTGTACTTCACCAAGATCAAGCACACGCGCGAGGCGATGGAGGTGGTTTTGAACATCACCTTCGAGCACAACGCCACGGCCAGTGCTGAAAAGGCGGCCTGGCGGGCGCAGACGGCGCGGCAACTGCGCCTGGAATGGCTGGGGACGGCCTTGGCCACGGCTGGGGCGCTGTACACCTACAAGACGGCGCGGATCGACCTGGCCGGGAAGTGGGAGAAGTTTGAGAAGCTGGGCAGCCAGAACGGGAACGACGTGATCAATGGGGTTTTCCGGGCGCGGTACAACGCCGTGGCGGACCTGTTCGCCGAGTTCCTGTGGGTGAACGAGCTGGCGGCGCTGGCCTAGAGAGGAGAGGGTGATGGAAGAACGAAAGATTGAGCTGAAGAAGATTTCGCAGCGCACGTTCGAGCAGTTCTTTGAGCTGCTCAACGAGCGGGGCGTGAGCGCGCAGGAGATGACGATGGCCCGCTACGCTGGGGAGGTGTGCCGGTGCGCGGCGGACGCGGGGTGGATCGAGATGGCTGTGGACGAGGCCGACCCGCGCGAGGTGATCCGCATGCACCGGGCGATTCAGAAGCGAGTGGGAGAGATCCTTGCGCCCGACCCAAACTGATTCTGGCGGTGGTGGACTGCGCGGACAAGAAGGGTCCGCCGCCGCCGGTTTTAAAACTGGCGTGGCAGTGCGAGCGCTGGCGGACGCTGCCGGACGCGGGCGGCGTGAGGGACCAGGAGGCCGGGCTGCTGGCGCAGATGGACGGGGTGAAACGCATCTACGCGACGTGGAAGGCGTGGCAGGCACGGCAGCCGGGGCACGAGGGAGAGTGGGCCGAGGCGCACCCGGACGAGTGGGAGATGGTGATGTTTATCTTGGAGGCGCAGCGTGGCAGATCAAGCGAACTTACAAGTCCTTTTGACAGCGCAGAACCAGACGAACCAGGTCTTTGACCAGGCGCGAAAGGGGCTGGGGGGGATGGTGGACGGGGCCAAGAACGCGGCAGCGGGTTGGACGGACCTGATGAGCGCGGCGAACGCCGCCGGGGCCGTGCTGAATACCGGGAAGAGGATCATCGATGAGGTGGTCGGATCGACCATGGATTACGCCAGCGAGGTGCGGGACCTGGGCAGATTGATCGGGGCCAGCGCCGAGGAGAGCAGCAAGCTGATTCGGGTGGCCGACGACCAGAAGGTGAGCTATGAGACGCTGAGTTCGGCGATGGAGACGGCCATCCGCAAGGGCGTGAGCCCAACGATTGACGGGATGGGGCGGCTGTCGGACCAGTACCGAGCCATTCAAGACCCGGTGGCCCGCACGAAGTTCCTGATGGACAACTTTGGCAAGTCGGGGGCGGATTTGGGGCCGCTGATGGAGCTGGGGTCGCAGGCGATGCGGGAGATGGGCGCAGAGGCCGAGGCGCTGGGCCTGGTGCTGACCGAGGCGGACTTGAAAGCGGCGCGCGAGTTGGAGATCCAGCTGGACACGCTGGGCGATCAGTTCGATGCAATCAAAATCCAACTGGGAACAGAAGTTATCCCAAAAGTCGTGAATTTTGTAGACGCCGTGTTTCGTGGCGGAGAAGTAGTGAACGAGGGCGGTTCTATTTTCCAGGGATGGCTTGAGATTCTGAAAAAGATGCCTGAAGGAACCGACAAGGCCGCTCAAGCGCAAGCAAAACTCAACGAGGAATTGTCGAGGGGCGCAGCGAATTTGCAGGCTATCCGGGATCAGGCAAAGAAGAACACAGAAAGCGCGTACACGACCGGTGCGTGGAATATGGGCCTGCCTGCGCAGACCGGCTCGGGCGGTTTTGGATCGACGCCGGGACGGGCGACGGGCGGGCAGGTATGGGCAGGAATCACGCGGATGGTGGGCGAGAACGGAGCGGAGCCTTTCACGCCGAGCCAGGACGGCTGGGTGGGCGCGGGCGCAGCGGCTGGGGGCGGCGGGGGGAACGTGATGGTGAATATGAGCTTCCCTTCGATGTTCCCACCCTCGGACGCACGGCAGTTGGAGAGCATTTTGCGGCCATCGATCGAGGCGGTGACGCGAGAGCTGAGGCGCAATGGCTCGATATAGCACTTTCAAGTACGGCACAGAGGTCTACGGCGCGACGGTCCCGGATAACCTGATTTGGGGGTTGGAAGTGGACTGGGACGACGACGGGCTGTTCAACGGAGCCGTAGAGGCAGGGCGGCTGATGGCTGTGTCGATCGAGCGGGGGCGGAATTACCTGTTCAGCCCGAGCGGGGACGGGTTGGAGGCGGCGGCGCCAGGGCGGATGGAGCTGCTGTTGGACAACTCCGACGGGCGCTACGACGCTTACAACACGGGCAGCCCGCTGTATCCCAGCGTGGCGCCGGGGCGCTTCATCCGGCTGCGGGCGCGCAATGGAGCGAACATCTACGCGCTGATGAGCGGGACGATTCAGACGATCACGCCGACGCAGCGGGGACAGGTGACGGCGATCACGGTGGAGGACGGGGTGCGGTGGCTGCAAGACATCACCGCGCGGACGGCGATAGCGCAGAACACGCTGGCGGGGGCGGCGATTGGGGCGGTTTTGGACGCGGCGCAGTGGCCGAGCCTGTGGGGGCGGGACATTGCAGCGGGGGCGGACCCGCTGGATTACTGGTGGGCGGGGGGACTTCCGGCTTATGACGAGATCAAGCGGTTGGCGGACAGCGAGCTGGGGCACTTCTGCCACGCGGCGGACGGGCGCTTTGTGTTCCGAGACCGGCACACGGCCCAGGCGAGCGCGGCCAGCGTTGACCAGAGCGAACTGCTGGTGGACATGGCCATTCCGCAGCCGTGGGAGGTGCGGCGGAACTTGATCGAGGTGACGGGCAACCTGCAAAGCGTGGGGACGGAAGTGGAATTGTGGTCGACGATGCGGGGGGTGGCACTGTCGCCGGGGGAGAGCACGACCCTGGAGGCGGAGCTGGGGGGACCGGCGATCAACGTGGTGACGCCGGTGGCCACGACCGATTACACGGCCTTTAGCTTGAGCGACGGGCAGGGGACGAACCTGACCAGCTCGATTGGGGTGGCGATGACGGCTTACGCCGAATCGGCGGAGCTGGTGATCACCAACAACGGGACGCAGTTGGCGTACATCAACTTTTTACAGGTGCGGGGGCAGCCGCTGACGAGCGTGCCAGTGACGGCGCGGGCCAGCACTGCGGCACGCAAACCGCAGCGGCTGGCGTTAAACCTGGCGTGGCAGCAGGACGTGAATAACCCGGCTTCTTTCGCGGCACAGTTGCTGGCGCATCTTTCGGGGGCCGGGCCGATGCCGGAGGTAATTGTCGAGCAGCGGCCCGACATTCAGTTCGCGGTGGATCTGTTCGACCTGGTGGACGTGAGCATCGCGGGGCTGGGAATTTTGGGGACGTTCCGGGTGGGGCGGATCCGGCACACGTGGCTGGCGCAAACTGGGCAGGCGGTGCAGACGGCGTGGCAGTTGGAGCCCTACCTGGGGTACAACTACTGGCGCTTCCCGGTGACGTTCCACACAACTTCTATTTTTGGATGGTAAGGAGGAGACATGGCTTATAACACACCGCCCACGAAAGCAACGGGCGACACGCTGACGGCAGCGGAATGGAACACCTACGTTCGAGACAACATGGCGGCGGGGGTGCCGGATGTGATGGGGGCAGCTGGGGATTTGTTGGTGGGGTCGGGGCCGGACGCAGCGAACGTGCTGAGCAAGGGTGATGATGGCGCGGTCTTGCGGATGATCGGTGGAAATGTGAGCTGGGGTGTACCACTGATCACGCGCTTTGGGGGTCACGCTACTAACTGGGCCACTTCAGGCAGTTCTATTTATACGCCAGACCAGTACCGGATGGAGATGGGAGTCTTTAATTTCGCCAGCATTGGAGCCACCACAAATATTTATGGAGGGTTTAATTTCAATGCGGCGTTCGCGGGAACTCCACTGGTATTTTTGACTACGTTTAAGCCGACAGCCGATGTGCGAAGTCTTATCTACGCTTTGACCGCGAGCCATTTGGACATCGCGCTTTACAACTATACCGCCCTGACGATCACAAACGTCGCGGTGATGTGGATGGCCATCGGGCCGACGGCATAGGAGGAAATCATGCCTGCAAGTTATCCGACTTCAATCAAGAGTTTCACGGGCAAGACCGATCTGATCGACGATGTGATGGCCGTGGACGTGAACGAGATCCAGGACGAGGTGGCGGCGATCGAGACGGAGCTGGGGGTGCTGATCAAGGGCAGTTTTGCCACGGCGAAGGCGCGGGTGGAGGATGCCGAGGCGCGCATCCTGGCGGCGGAGGGGGATATTACCACGATCACGGTCCATGCCATCGCGCAGGGGCGTTTGACCCTGGAGAGCGGCGTGCCGATCTCGGCAACCGATCAAACTGCCAAGACGACGGTGTACTACACGCCGTATTTGGGCAACCGGATCGGGTTGTACGATGGCTCGAGCTGGGCGATCCACACGTTTACCGAGCGGAGTTTGAGCCTGGCCGGGCTGACCGCCAATAAGAACCACGACATTTTTATCTACGACAACGCGGGGACGCTGACCCTAGAAGCGGTGGTGTGGACGAACAACACCACTCGTGCCACGGCGCTGGCGCTCCAGGATGGCGTGTACGTGAAAAGCGGGGCGACCACCCGGCGATACCTGGGGACGATCCGCACCACGGCCACGACAGGCCAGTGCGAGGACACTGTTCTGCGGCGGTTCGTGTGGAATATGTACAACCGCATCCGGCGGACGCTGTTCAAATCGACGGGTAGCGGCGGGACCTACGACAGCGCGACCTACCGCCAGTGGGCGGCGGATAACACGCAGATCATCCAGTTTGTTGTGGGCGATGTATCGCTGATTGAGGGCGGGATTTCTATTTCGGCATCCAGCAGCGCACTAGCCAGCGCAAGCCTGCGCGCCATTTTGTGCATCGATGATTTGGCCGCAGCGAATGGGGCGACGTTCCGAGAGCTGGGCGCGGCGGGATGGAATCAAGCCAGTCTCAACTTGTTTGCATCCGATAACGGCCAAACGATCGTGGCGGCTGGGTATCATTATTTGAACCCGGAGCAGGCCTCCAACACGACAACGCCGAACGCTTTTGCGGCTTGTTATATGCGGGGCGTAGTGGAGGCGTAAGAAAAAAGACCTGTTTTTAACAGGTCTTGCGGTGGATCTCAGCGGTGAATTTATGCGTACGTTTGGTGCCCCCAAAGGGGCACTGGGCGTACGCATAATTTATCATAGGTGGGTCGGGGTTGTCAAGGAAGAGGGCGTCGATGGGGGGAAGGTCTCCGAGGCTGGTGAGCAGGTCGGCGGGGGGGGTGTAAAAGTCGATGGAACCATAGATGATCCTTTCGCCACGCTGGGCGGTGATTTGGGCAACGAAGGCGCTGAGGAGCTGGCGGCGCGTGGAGGGGTCGGCGGCGCGCAGGATGACAGCGACGTTTTTGGCGAGGTTTTCGAGCTGGACGGGGCTGAGGGTGGCGGCGGGGGCGCTGAGCCAGCGGTCGAGGTCGCCGAGGGCGGCCTGGATGGCGACCTGGTCCAGCTCGAGGGCGCGCAGGCGTTCGAGCAGGGCGGGGGAGTGACCGGTGGCGGCGATGGCGTTGGTGAGGTTGGTGATTTGCTTGCGCACCTGGGCGAGCTGGGCGACCTGCTCAGCGCGGCGTTGATGGTGCTCGACGCGGTGCTCTTCGTGCTGGGCGCGGTCTTCGTCGAGGATGGCGGCCAGGTTGGCGGGGGCGAGGATGAAGGTGACCAGTTCGTCGATGACGGCTTCTTCGAGGGGCTGCTGGGGGATGCGGCGGGCGGGGCAGTTGTGGTGGGCGTGGGCGCCGCTGCACAGGTAGTAGCCGCGGCGGGGCTGGCCGCGCATGGCGATGACGTTGCCGTTGAGCAGGGCGCCGCACAGGGCGCAGCGGGCCAGGCCGGAGAGGAGGAAGCTAGAGGCGGCGCGGCGGGGGTGCTCGACCTGCTGGGGGGCAGGCGGGCGGGCGTGTTTGGCGTTGATGGCCTGGACGGCGTCCCAGGTGGCCTGGTCGACGAGGGGCTCGACGTAGGCGGGGAGGACCTGGTCGCCAAAGCGCAGCTCGCCGAGGTAGATGCGGTTGGTGAAAAAGGTGGAGTAGGAGTTGACGGCGTTGAACAGGCGCAGCTCGGCGTGGATCTGGCGGTAGGAGCGGCCCGCGGCGCGCATCTCCCAGGCGGAGCGGCAGGTTTGCCACCAGTCGGGGTCGGGGACCCAGCGGGCGGCTTGATGATCGGAGCCGTCACGGCGGCGGCCAAGGTCGACCAGCTCGCGCTTGAAGCCGCGCGGGGGCGTGCCGCCGAGGGTGCCGAACTGGGCCAGATTGTGGCGCTGGCCGCGCTTGACATCGATGGAGAGGTCTTCGGAGAACTTGTCGGCCATCCAGTCGATGAAGAACTCGACCGCGCGCCCGGCTGCGCCCTCGGGGATCTGGTCCATGATGGCGTGAATGAGGTAACCGCGGCGGCGCAGGGCGGCTTTGAAGAACTGGGCATCGTCCAGGTCGCGGGCAAAGCGGTTGTAGCGCCAGAGGATGAGCCCGGCCTCGGGGACGCGCTTTTTTTGGGCGAAGTAGCGGAGCATGTCTTCAAAACCAGCGCGGCCCACGGTGGAGGTGCCGGAGCGGGTGTCGCGGAAGATGCGGGCGAGGGGATGGCCATGTGGGGCGCACCAGGCGCGGATGGCGGCTTCCTGCTGGTCGACGGAGAGATCCTGGTCGTCGCCACCCGAGTCGCGCAGGTAGGCGACGAGCTGCGCGCCGGGAGGGAAGGGGGAGTTACTGCTCATCCAGGCTGACGAGGTACCATTTACCGCTGGTGCTGCGCAAGCGACAAACAAAATCGGAGCGAATCATGGCGCCAAAGCTGTTCTGGGCATCTACGGCGATGATGACCTGGTACTCATCTGAGTCGATCTTGGTGACGCCAGAGGCCTTGTAGGTTTCAAACTTAGCTGAGGTGGGTGATTTTAGGTTTTCTTCGATGACCTGGCGGCAGGTGTACCAGGCGTCCTGGCTGGGGGTGATGGTGGTTTCGTCATCATCTCGGTTATAGACAACGGTGACGATAATGCAAAGAATAAAACCGATCACGAACAGCCAGAGCAGCACGGGGCTGACGCTGGATTTCTTTGCGCCAGGGACGGCTGGATCTGGTACGGGGCCGGTGGGCTTGGGCAGGTCGCGGTTGCAATGGCGGCAGACGATGGCTTCATCCTGGATCTCTTCGGCACAATACGGGCACTTCTTCATGTCGGTTCCCCTTTTTTAACTTGACTTATAGAACGATGGTTCTATAATAAAAACACGAGGTGAAATGGTGGGAGCGAAACTTTACTTTACATTTCGGGACGAACCTTTGACGGTTTGTGTCCAGTTGAAACCATGCCGAGCCATGACCGAGATGGTCAATGCCTCGGCCTCGGGCGAGTCGGGATCGATCTTGTTTTCGGCCAGCGTATCGGCCAGTTCGCGCGTGGCAGCTACAAGAGCCAGGCGCATGGCTGGGGGAAGAACATCGATGGGGATGGGGGTTTCGCGCGAGGGTAAACCAAGAACAGAATAAACCTCGTTTCCTAACTTTTCAGCCAGAACACCGAGGTTATCACCGCGCGGCTTGAAGCCGCCATTCAGCCAGTTCGACAAGGACGTTGGGGGAACTCCGAGCCATCGTGCAAATGCGCCCTTGTCTCCACCTGTCTCATTGCTCCACTGTTCAAAACGAAATAATAGCCATTCGGCGAATGTAGTCACAAGATGATTATAGAACATTCTTGAATTCTCTTGACTTTTCTACTAGTAGTAGTTATACTACTAGTAGTAGAAATCACTTGGAGGGCACATGAAAGTTAAGCGGAATTTTTTGGTTGAGGAGGAGACGGTTCAGAAGCTGGGACTGCTTCAGAAAAAGACCTTCCGAAAACCGGGCCAGATCATTGACTGGCTGGTCACAGAGGCTTGCGATCGACTGGTGGTGAACGAGAAGTCGGTCTCATTGCCACAGAGTAGCACGGAACCCGAGAAATCGGGGATTGTTGCTGAGTAAATCCAGAGGAAACCATGAACGAAACAGTGATCGATCGAGAGACGTTTGCGCGGGTGCTGGCGGCTGAGCCACGCATCCCCTTTTTGCCCAACGAGCTGGCGCAGGACGTGGTGCGGGCGCTGCGGAAGATGACGGATGACGAGTGCGCCACAAAAATCAAAGGCGTGCCGTTTTGGGAAACTTCCGTGTCGGACCTGGCAGAAGCGCTGGGCGAAGAGATCACGGCGGTAATGGTGGGACGGGTGGTGCGCAAGCTGGGGCTGCGCTCGGAGCGCTACCGGGACGGGTACCACCTGTTCTGGAACGAGGAGCAGTTGGACATCCTGGCGGAAGCGCTGGGAGTGGGTTAGCCATGACGCCCGAGGAGAAGCGCGCTTACATGCGCGAATACTACCGCAAGAACCGCGAGGCGCGGAAGGAATACATGCAGAAGTATTTCCAGGAGAACCGCGAGCGGCTGGTGAAGAAGCAGCGCGCCATTCGCCGGGGCGAGATAAAGCCCGAGCCGAAGCGCGTGGCGACGCCGGACCCGGTGATCGTGGAAGAACGCAAGGCGGAGATCGAGCGGGTGCGCTTCATCCTGGCGGAACAAAAAGACCAGCCCGCGGGCAGCGGGGGCATTTGCCGCCACTGCGGGCGGGCCTACATCCGGCGGTTCACGGGGCAGTTGTATTGCCGCCGACCGGCCTGTTTGCGGGCGGAAGAGCGCTTGCTGACGCCGCTGCGCTGGAGCCAGTTTGTGAGGAACTTTACGATATGAGCAATCAAACGATGCAGGGAATGACGGTGGACGTGGCGATGGTGGGCTGGAACGGGCGCTTTGCGCAGTGGCTGGCCGAGGAGAAGGCGCGCAGCGATAAGACGCTGGCGGCTTATGAGCGCGACCTGGCGGGGTTCTGCCGGTGGTTCGAGCAGGCCAACGGGCAGGCCTTTGCGCCCGCGCTGATGAACAGCATGGACGCGAAAGCCTGGCGCGAGTTCAGCCTGGAGGTGGAACGGGTGGCGCCTGCTACGTGGAACCGGCGGCGGGCCACGCTGGCGCTGCTGTGCCAGTGGATCGAGGAAGCGCTGAAGCTGCCGATGTTCCCGTTTGAGCGGCGCGTGCCGCGGGCCGAGGCGGTGGAGCAGGCCCCGCGCTGGCTGAGCCAGAGCGAAGAACGCGGGCTGATGCGGCAGTTGGAGATCAACGTGGCGGCGGCGCGGACGGAGCTGCAACGGCAGCGGGCCATTCGAGACCGGGCCATGGTGGCGGTGATGCGCTACGCGGGGCTGCGGGTGGAAGAGGTGGCGGGGCTAGAGCTGGGCGACCTGAGCTTGAGCGAACGCAAGGGCAACGTGGTGGTGCGGCGGGGCAAGCGGGATAAGTGGCGGGTGGCGCCGCTTTCATCGAGCGCGCGGGAGGCTTTGGGGGCGTGGCTGGCCATCCGCGGGAATGGGGCGGGGGCACTGTTCACCGACGAACACGGGACAGGGATCTCGGTGCGAGGGATTCAGAAGCGGGTGGAGGAGCTGGCGAGGCAGTTGGGCATGGAAGGGTTGAGCTGCCACGCGCTGCGGCACACGTGCGCGAAAAGCATGATCGACGCGGCGCGGCCACTGACCGAGGCGCAGGTGATTCTGGGGCACAGCAAAATTGAGACGACCGCGCGTTACACGCAGGCCGGGCGGGAAGACCTGGCCGAGGCTGTGGAAGCGGGCGAGTTGGGAAAACTTCGGCGGAAATAGGAGGACGGATGGACGAGAAAGAGCCAAAACGGCGGGTGGTGCGGATCCGGGTGGAAGCTGAACCGGAGATTGTGGAGGGTGTGGCGGAGGCCATCGGGATGATGTTGGAGAACGATGGGTACGAGCTGATCGATCAAAGCGTGCCGTATCAGAACCGGCAGGACCCGGGGATCGCACGCGTTTATGTGACGGTGAGATAGGAGCAAACGATGAACGATGTGAATGCGATTGTGACGGATGAGAGCAAGCGGACGGCCTCGGTGGAGGCGTTGATCCAGGCGGGAAAGAGGAAGCTGGATAAGCAGCGGGCCGAGAGAGAAGCCGAGGATTTGCGGCGGGCGATGGAACGCCAGGCGGGGAACCGCAAGTTCTGGCAGGTGTTCCGCGGGCAGATGGGGGAGTATATCCCCGAGGAGCTGCTGCCGTTCGTCAATTTCCCGCCAGAACATGCCGAGCCTGATTACTGGCCAGAACTCTTCCTGACAGCTCCGGGGTGCCTGCCGATATGGATCAAGCTGAATTTGCGCGGCATGACCCAGGAAGAGGGCGTCAGCGTTTTGCACCTGAAAGAAAAACCCGCGTACATCGTGGCGGGGGTGCGAACCACAGAACCAGGCGAAGATGATGGCGAGTTGTGCCAGGGGATGGTGGAAATTGTCTGGTCCAGCAGTCATTGGGTTTGTGATCCGAACTACTATCCTACAACGATCCAGGAAATGGATCTGGCCCTGGCACTGGCTGCCGAGCGGGGCGAGTATTTCTCGCAACAGGTTGGGAAGGTGAAGGCGTTGGAGGCTGAGATCGCCGCTGATATTGTCCAGCGCCCGCCTGCGCCGGTGGAGCCGGTCTATGCGGCCACGGACGAAGAGCGGAGCACCGGGCTGGTGAATATGGCGGAAGTGGTCCGGCTGGTGAAGGACCTGGTCGAAGAAGCGCTGCAAGAGCGCGGGATCTAGCACATAACGGGAAGGGGAGCGGCTGCCCCTGTCGGCCCTCCCCTTCATCTTTCCTATGGAGACTCAACTGACGGTCACCACGCGACCCTGCCCTCCACAGCATGCTGCTGCCTGGAGATCCGGCGCGCGCCTGGTACTGCGGTTACTGAGGGAGGCACGCGATGTGGGAGCAGATCGCATTGGCGGCGATTGTAACGGGGCTGGTACTGGTGATCCAGCACTATTGGTTGAGGAACCACCGGCTGCACGTGCTCAAACGCTACGTGCTGGGCAACCTGGCCATCCTGCTGCCGGTCTCGGCGGTTTTGGCCCTGTGGGGATCGTGGATGGAGCTGGCCCTGATCTGGGCTAGCACGGTGCTGGGCGGGTTCCTGGTGATGGCGTCGTACTGGCGCGACCGGGATATTACGCGCTCGGCGCAGGAGGCTGCGCGGGACCGGGAAGGCACGCTGCTGCGGGAGGTGCTGGATGGCACGACCAGGACTGAGTGAGGAGACGCGTGTGGAGGGCGTGGAGGGCTGCCTGGCGCGGCTGGGCAATGCTCTGGTGTACCTGGAGCTGGTCAGCGTGCGGGTGAGCGCGGCGATGCAACTGGACCAGGAGACGGCCAGCCTGATGGAGCCTGCCGTGCGGGATTGCCGGGCGGCGGCGACGTTGATCCGGGGGGCGCAGGCCTCGATCCGTGATCAGTGGTTGGGGGTCTAGGCATGTCCGGGCGCGCGGCTTCAGTTCTTGAACTCAGTAGCATTAAAAATCACGAAGTTCACCAAACGGTGTGCAAATGCCGCCTCGGGCGGGGGTGTGCCAGGAAATCGGGCGCGGTGGTGGGTAGTTTTGGTACGCGTAAATCCTGTTATGCGTACTGGAATGAGCCAGGCGGGCAGGTTTTGAGGGTTTTCTAGGCATTTATCGAACGTTTTTTAGTACGCATAACGGGAGCGCTATGGAAAAAAGCATTGTTGACCAGGTCAAAGAGAAGAATCCAATCGAGGACGTGATCGAGGCGGACGGGTACCCACTGCCAAAGCGCGGGCGCTATCGTAAGTGCACGACGAACGGGGTGGGCGGGCTGGTGGTGGATGTGCAAGCACAGATGTACCACTGGAACACGCGCGGGGAATGGGGGGACGTGATCGCCTGGACAGAGCGCAGCAAGCGCATGGACTTCAAGGCGGCGGTGGAAGCGCTGGCGGCACGGGCGGGGCTGCCCAGGGTGCAGTGGGGCCGGGAAGATGGCGAGGCGAGGATGGCGGCGCGGATGCGGGAGAGCGTGCTGGAAGTGGCGCACCGGGTGTTCGTGCGCTGGTTCATGGCCTCGGATGATGCGAAGGCCTACGCCGAGGGGCGCGGGTGGGGCGTGTGGGCTGGGGACGTGGATGGCGAGAAAGAGCCGGGCACGGCTGTGCGGGCTATGCTGGGCTTTAGCGGGACAGGCACGCGGGAAGAGCGGGAAGAGATGTTGGCGGCGATGGCCGAAGCGCAGGTAGACGTGACCAGTCCTGCCGCGGTCGCCATCCTGGGTATGCGCGGTGACGTGACCGCATGGGGCAAGAGGCACGGGGTGGAGCCCAACGACAACTGGGTGCTGGACGGTTACATCCCGGGGATGCTGGGGCACGGGCGACTGGTGTACCCGCATCTCTACAACGGGCGGCTGGTGTATCTGTCGGCGCGGGGGATTGTGGAGAAGTTCCACTACAACCTGCCCGAAGCGCTGGTGGGCAAGCGCCAGGCCTTCTTCAACCAGCACTATGCGCCACGGGCTGAGCACGTGGTGATTGTGGAAGGGCAGGCGGACGCGATCACGCTGGGGCAGTGGGGGCTGGACGCCGTGGCGCTGGCGGGCGTTGCGCCGGGCGAAGAGCTGGCCGCCATGCTCGAGCGGCACCAGGCCGTGTACATCGGGCTAGATGCGGACGAGGCCGGGCAGAAGAACGCCTGGAAGGTGGCCGACGCGATGGGGCCGAAGGCGCGCCTGCTGCGCTGGCAGGTGCGGGAATACCGCAACTGGCGCGGGCAGGATGGGGCAGAGCACGAAGTGAAGGACGCCAACGACCTGCTGCGGGCGATGGTTGGGGCGGGGGTGAACGATGAAGCCCAGCGGGCCGAGGTGCGGGGGATGCTGCACGAGGCGAGGACGTATGCAGAGACAATCGCGGCGTGGGCGGGGGCACTGGACGGTGCGCCCAGGGACGAGGCCATGGTCAAGGCGTTGCAGGTGATCTCCAAGCTGGGCGAGCTGGACTTTGCGCAGTACCGCAACGATCTGGCCAAGCTGCTGCGGGTGGGGCTGCGCGAACTCCAGGCCATGCTGAAGGCGTATCAGAGCAAGGCCGCAGAGAAGGAAGCCCAGGGCGAGCCGGTGTACACGTGGGGCGGGCCGGTGGGCGATCACCTGGTGGAGTATCTGTATGACGTGAAAGCGGACAAGGCCATGCTGGCGTGGCGAGATCCAGACGGGCAGATCCACAGCGGGTCGGACGTGGTGATCGACGGCCAGCGGTACGTGCCCTATCCACCGAACGAGACACTGCGAAGCGGGGCGATCGTGTTCGCCTCGGGGCTGGGCGACCGCAAGAGCATCAAGGAGCTGATCACCTACATCGAGATGTACCTCAAGAACATCTACCTGCTGCCCAGCGACCAGGCTGCGCGGTTGATCGCCTACTGGATCCTGCTGACGTGGGTGTACGACAGCTTCGAGACGTGCCTGTACCTGCGCGCGATGGGTGGGGCTGGCTCGGGCAAGAGTGAACTTATGAAGAGGATCGGGATGATCTGCTACCGGACCATGACCGCGAACGGCGCAGGCTCGACCTCCAGCCTGTTTCGGGCAGTGGAACGCTACCAGGGCGTGTGCTTCCTGGACGAGGCAGACCTCCAAAACAGCGACACCGAGCAGGACATGATCAAGTTCTACAACCTGGGGGCGATGCGGGGCAACCCGATCTGGCGAACGGTGGAGGTGATCGGGCCGAACGGGACCAAGGACTTTGAGGAGCGGGCCTTCCGCACGTTCTGCCCGAAGCTGATCGCCATGCGCAAGGACTTTCGGGATGACGCGGTTGGGTCCAGGTCGCTGACGTTCAAGATTGCGCCGCGAGAAATGACCGAGCTGGTCGCGGCGAAGATCCCGCTGACGGTGAACGACCAGGTGCGGGAACGAGCCCAGGCGCTGCGCAACCTGCTGCTGCGTTTTCGGATGGAGACCTGGCTGCCAGAGATCCCGGTGGATCAGGACTTCTACGACCTGACGATCTCGGCGCGGTTGAACCAGGTGGCGGGGCCGCTGCTGGCGATCGCCAAGGACGACCCAGAACAGCAGGACGCGATCCGGTCGGTGCTGCGCGAATACTATGCCGAGACGATCGTGAGCGCGGGCATGACGCTGGACGCACGGGTAATCGAGGCGCTGTGGAAGATCTGGCAATACCCGGACCTGAATAAAAAGATGGTCAAGCCGGAACTGGATGGCACATTCCTGATCAAGGTGGGCGACGTAACCAAGATCACGAATGAAATTGTGAACGAAATGAATGACGAAGACGAGGAGGATAACAACAAGGCGGGCAAGGAGATCAAGAGCCAGCGCATCGGGCGCATCCTGCGCAGCGGGTTGAACTTCCAGGTGACGCCACGGCGGCGGGATGGCTTCTATGTTGTGTTCAACGAGCCCAAGCTGATCGGGCTGTCGAACAAGTATGGAATCAACCGCGAGGATTTCGGGCCAAAGCCTGGAGAGGCCCAACAAGGAACCTTAAAGAATGTCTAAGACAACGTGTGAACTTGTGAACTTTGTGAACTTCTATGTGCTACTCCTGAATTGTTTTTGTAAGGGGGCCGGATTTGCAATGCAAATGGGCACCCCCCCTATGAGTATTCACAAAGTTCACAAGTTCACAGAGACGATTTTGCCTTTTTTAAGGTTGAAAAACGGTCAAAAGTGGCAGAAATCGAGCCTTCGATGCTCCTACGACCGCTCTGAATGTGTACTTCTTGTACTTTGGTTAACTTATAGGGGGGTCAGGCGCTCATTTGCCATGGGGAACTATAGAGGTGTGTGTACTTCTTGTGTACTTGTGTGAACTTCCGAAACGGAAGTTCACAGAGCTTGCTTGAATCTTGTTATGCGAAATTGAGGAGTAAACGAGTCATGAAAACAACTGTAGCGATTTTGTTGATGGTGGTGATTATCGTCACCGGCTGCATGGCGATGCAAGAGCAGGCGGAAGTGGTGATGCCTACGGCCTCTCCTATGGCCACACTGGCGCCCACGGCCACAGTTTTGCCGACGACGCAGGTGAGCGCGCCGGAAAAGAGTATCGAGGTCTTCACCTACCGGCTGGATGCGCGCGGGCAGCGGGTCTACAAGAGCCAGGGCATGACGGTGGCGGGCGACCTGGTCAAGACCGGAAATTGCGTAGATGGGTGGGCACAGGTGGAATACCGGACTGAGCCGGTTGAGCGGCCTGGGTACTGGCGGGTGGGGTGGGCGAAGTGCGAGGTGGTATATGGCGAATGACGTTGTGCTGACGGATGAGATCAGCCAGGGATGGGTGCGCGAGCTGCATGTGGTGAGCATGGAGCAGGCGCCATCCTGGGACAAGTGGACGGCACAGACGCCGAGCACCTGCC
>Ga0209467_1000762_pt1 | contig 36677 bp, 21 predicted proteins | sample Higcelwee11metaG_FD_187175 | JGI IMG/M metagenome (GOLD analysis project Ga0209467, IMG submission 187175) | Freshwater pond sediment microbial communities from the University of Edinburgh, under environmental carbon perturbations - High... | ecosystem: Environmental > Aquatic > Freshwater >... | reverse complement strand
GGTTCCTCTGAAGGAGGTATTTGGAGCACCGACAGTAAAGGGACTTGCAGAATACATAAAAGCGGCTGAAGGAAATATATACTCGTCAATAGAGCCTGTGGAGGAGAGGGAATATTACCCTGCCTCATCGGCACAAAAGAGGATATACACCCTGCAGCAGTTTGAGACAGATGGAGTAAGCTACAACATTCCGGGGGTAATGGTGATAGAAGGGGAGCTTGACAGGAAGAGGCTGGAGGCCGCTTTTGAAAAGCTTGTGGAAAGGCATGAAGGGCTTAGAACCTCCTTTGAGATAGCAAATGGGGAAATATTGCAGAAGATAAACAAGCAGGTGGATTTCAAGGTAGAATACGAGGAAACTGAGGAAGAAGGAGCAGAGAAAGCAGCAAAGGAGCTGATAAAACCCTTTGATCTAAGCAAAGCGCCCCTTATAAGGGTCGGGCTTATGAGGCATACGGAAAACAAACACACCCTGGTATTCGATATGCACCACATAATATCCGACGGAGTATCAGTAAACATACTCACCAGGGAATTTGTAGAACTGTACAAGGGAGAGGAGCTTCCAGCACTAAGGCTGCAGTACAAGGATTTTTCCTTATGGCAGAACGAGCTTATAAAAGGAGAGCGCATAAAGCAGCAGGAAGAATACTGGCTGGATAGGTTCAGAGGAGAAATTCCTATGCTTAATTTGCCCTCAGACTATCCAAGACCAAGCATACAGAGCTTTGAAGGAGAACTGATAAGCTTCAGAGCGGACAAGGAGCTTGAGACAAAGCTTAAGAAGCTTATTAAAGAGACAGGTACGACACTTTATATGGTACTGCTTTCAGCATACAACGTACTGCTTGGCAGGTACAGCGGACAGGAAGATATAATAGTAGGCTCGCCTGTAGCAGGAAGGCCTCATGCGGATTTGGAGAATATCATAGGGATGTTCGTAAATACTTTAGCGATGAGAAATTTCCCAGAAGGCAGCAAGACATTCAGAGAGTTTTTGGAGGAAGTAAAGCTAAACTCACTGGGAGCATACCAGAATCAGGACTATCAGTTTGAAGAACTGGTAGAGGGGCTTGAAGTAAGAAGAGACATGAGCAGGAACCCGCTGTTTGACGTAATGCTGGCGGTGCAGAATACCGGAGAACCTGAAGCTTCGATAGAAGGCTTAAAATTCATACCGGAAAGCTACAGGAGCGGAATATCCAAATTTGACCTCACACTGACAGCAGAAGAAACAGAAGAGGGAATAAGCTTTGGTATGGAATACTGTACCAAGCTGTTTGAGAGAGAAACCATAGAAAGGATGACAGTACATTTCCTGAACATAATAAGAGAAGCAGCAGCTAATCCGGAAATCAGACTGTCGGAAATAGAGCTGCTTACAGAAGAAGAAAAGAGGGAGCTGCTATATGACTTCAACGATACTGATGCAGAATACCCTAAGGATAAGACACTGCATGAACTGTTTGAGGAACAGGCAGCAAGAACACCGGGAAATATAGCATTGGTGCATAATAACAGGCATATCATTTACAGGGAGCTTAATGAAAGAGCTAACAACCTTGCTGCGGTGATAAAGGGCAAGGGAGTAAAGGCAGATGATATAGTAGGACTGATGGTTGCGAGATCGCCTGAGATGATAGTTGGCATACTCGGAATACTCAAGGCAGGGGGCGCATACCTGCCCATAGACCCGGAATATCCTGCCGAGAGGATAGAGTATATGCTGGAGGACAGCGGCGCCGGGGTACTTTTAACCCAAGCTGATTTTGCAGACAGGATAAAATACAGCGGGGAGATAGTGGATATATATGATGAAAGCATATATGCGGGAGCCGGAAACAATATTGAGTCTGCAAGCAAACCGGACAACCTGGCATATATAATCTATACCTCCGGCACTACAGGAAAACCCAAAGGTGCAATGATAGAGCACAGAAATGTCGTAAGGCTGATGTTCAATGACAGGCTGCAGTTTGACTTTTCGGAAAAGGATACCTGGACTTTGTTCCATTCGGTATGCTTTGACTTCTCGGTATGGGAAATGTACGGCGCCCTATTGTATGGCGGCAAGCTGGTCATAGTTGAAAAGGAAACGGCACAAGCTACGGAAGAATACCTGAAGCTTTTAAAAGCTCAAAAAGTCACTGTACTTAACCAGACCCCTACTGCATTCTATAAACTTGCCGGAGAGGAAATAAAACAACCGGGAGGGGAGCTTGCGGTACGATATGTGATTTTCGGCGGAGAAGCCTTGAAGCCAGCGACTTTAAATGAGTGGAGGAAGAAGTATCCGGATACGAAGCTTATAAACATGTACGGTATAACCGAGACAACGGTGCATGTTACATATAAGGAAATAACCGAAAAAGAGATAAGCGGCGGGGTAAGCAACATAGGAAGTCCTATACCTACCCTGAAGACATATATAATGGATAAAAGCATGAAGCTGCAGCCGGTAGGAGTGCCCGGAGAGCTGTGCGTAGGGGGCCTGGGGGTATGCAGGGGATATTTGAACAAACCTGCGCTTACTAAAGAAAAGTTTGTGGCAAACCCATATAATGCAGGCGAAAGGCTTTACCGCTCCGGAGACCTGGCAAGACTGGTTCCTGGGGGAGAAATGGAATACCTGGGGCGAATTGACCAGCAGGTAAAAATACGCGGACACAGGATAGAATTGGGAGAGATTGAAAACGAAATCCTAAAGCATAGGGAAATAAGGGAAGCAGCGGTGATAGACAGGCCAGATGACGAGGGCGGCAGGTATCTATGTGCATACATTATAGCGGATACTGAATTGACAATGGCAGAAATAAGAGAACACTTGGGCAGAAGTCTACCGGAATATATGATACCCTCGTATTTTATACAACTGCAAAGACTGCCGCTGACTAAAAACGGAAAGCTGGACAGGAAGAGTCTTCCTGAGCCTGACGGAAACATAAAAACGGGTGCAGTATATGAAGCACCAAGGAACGAAACGGAAAAGAAGCTTGTGGAGCTTTGGCAGGAAGTACTTAATGTCGGTGAGATAGGTATAAACGATAGTTTCTTTGAACTGGGAGGTCACTCGCTGAAAGCAACTGTGCTGACATCAAGAATACATGAGGAATTGAATATCAGAATACCCCTGAAGGTGGTTTTTGGCACCCCCACTATAAAGGGCTTATATCAGCATATCCTGACAGCAGAAAAAGAGTTGTATTTGTCAATAGAGCCGGTAGAAGCTATGGAATACTATCCGGTATCGTCAGCTCAGAAAAGGGTATATTTGATCAATGAATTCAATAAGCTTGATACCAGCTATAATATTCCTTATATTACGGTAATAGAAGGATACATAGACAGAAATAAGTTTGAAAAGGTTATAGGAACATTGCTGCAAAGACATGAAATATTCAGGACTTTCTTTGAAGTAGTAAAAGGTGAAGTTGTACAAAAGGTTGCTCAGAATGTAGAAGCTTTTATAAGCTATCAAGAAGCGGAGGACTTCTCGGAAAACGAAATAGAAGCCGCAGTAAAAGCTTTCATAAGACCTTTTGAACTGGACAAAACACCGCTTATGAGAGCAGGGCTTATCAAACTGTCCGATACAAAGCATATAATGCTTTTAGATATGCATCATATTGTTTCGGATGGAATAACCTTGAACCTGCTTGTGGACGAGTTTGTCAGGCTGTACAACCGCATGGAGCTTCCGGCACTCAGGCTGCAGTATAAGGATTTTGCACTGTGGCAGAATAGTCTCATTGAGCAGGGGAAAATGGCGGGGCAGGAACAGTATTGGCTCGGACAGTTTAGAGATGGCATTCCGGTACTTGATGTGCCTATGGATTATAGAAGACCGGACATGATGACCTTCGAAGGCAGCACCATAAGATTTACTATCGAAGAAACTGTTGTTTCGAGGCTTAATGCTATGGTCAAAGCACAAAATACAACACTGAATGTATTAATGTTTTCAATTTATAACATACTGCTTCAAAAATACAGCGGCAAGCAGGATATAGTAGTCGGCTCCATTGCTGCAGGAAGAAGGCATCCTGACCTCATGAACACTGCCGGACTGTTTACAAACTACCTTCCTGTAAGGAGCAGGATCAATCCCGAAAGCAGCTTCCTTGAGTTTTCAGAGTATATGAAGGATGTACTTTCCAATGCGTTTGATAACCAGGATTACCCCTTTGACAGGCTGCTGGAGAAACTGGCTGTAAAAAGAGACAGTGCAAGAAATCCACTTTTCGATACCATGCTGGTATTCCATAATGAAATAGACCCCGACCTGGGATGGGAAGCCGAAGGACTGAAGTTTACGCAGTATGCATTGAAAAATGAAGCCTCGGTGCTGGATTTCAAGCTTGACATATACCGGGGCAGCGAAGGTGAATTGAGATGCGGACTACAGTATAATACCAACCTGTTCAAAGAAGAGACTATCGTAAAAACAGCAGAGAATTTCAAAGCGCTGGTTGAAGCTGTTTTATCGGATCCAAAGACTTGCATAAAGGATATTAATGTACTCGGTGAGAATGAAAAACAGCAGTTGGCAGTAAGAGAAAACCGGACAGTAAAACTGGCGGTAAGTGCTACCTTCACAGCAGAACCTGTTGACGAGTACATAAAATGGTGGGGGAATAAGTTCGGCATGAATATTGCTGTAGAATTTGCTCCCTACAACCAGGTATTTCAGGAAATGCTAAGCTCCGAAAGCCTGCTTTCTGCAAATGAGGGAGTCAATCTTATTATGGTGAGGTTTGAGGATTGGATTCGTGATGAACAGGCAGCCGATGAAGTAAAATGCAGAAAACTGGATAAAAACTTCGGAGAGTTTATAGAAATATTAAAGAATAAGGAAAAGAAAATACCATACTTTGTAGGAGTATTTCCCGTATCCAGTCATTTGTCTCTCAGCAGTACTGCTTTAAAATTCATTGAGGAAATGAATGTAAGGTGGAGGAACGAGCTGAAAGCTGTAGAAAACGTGTATGCGATTGATTTTGGCACCGTAGCGGAGCTATATAGTATCAGGAGTGTATTCGATCCTATAAAGGATAAGGCAGGACATGTTCCTTTTAGTGATGAATTTTATGCAGCAATGGGAACAACAATTGCCAGAAAAATATATTCATGGGATAAGCAGCATTTCAAGGTTATTGCACTGGACTGTGATAACACGTTGTGGAAGGGGATATGCGGTGAAGACGGGGCTGCCGGTGTTTCAGCCGCCGGACCGTATTCTGAACTCCAGAAGTTTCTGATTCAAAAATGCAATGAAGGAATGCTTCTGACCCTTTGCAGCAAAAATAACGAGAAGGATGTATGGGAAGTATTTGAAAAGAATACGGAAATGCTTCTTAAAAAGGAGCATTTCGTAGGCTGGAGGATCAACTGGAAGCCGAAAACGGACAATATAAAGGAATTGGCAGAGGAATTGAACCTGGGGCTGGACAGCTTCATTTTCGTGGACGACAGCCCTATGGAGTGTGCCGGAATGATGACGGACTGTCCCGAAGTACTGACACTGCAGCTTCCTGAGGAGCCGAACCACATTCCCCAATATATAAGGCATGTATGGGCATTTGACAGGTTCAAAGTAACGGAGGAGGACCGGAAACGCACCGATATGTATAAGGCTGAGAAGCAGCGCAAGCAGGCTCATTCAGAAATAATATCCATGAGTAATTTCCTAAAGGAACTGAATTTGAAGGTAAGTATGAGACCCATTGAAAAACCTCAAATAGACAGGGTGGCTCAGTTGACTCAAAGAACCAACCAATTTAATCTGAGCACCATCAGGAGAACGGAAGAACAAATAGAACGTTTAACTGCTGACGGGATGAAATGCTGGATAATAGAAGTAAAAGACAGATTCGGTGATTATGGGCTGGTAGGTACGGTAATAGCTAAAAATGAAAAGGAGGGGCTGTTTGTCGATACCTTCCTGCTAAGCTGCCGTGTGCTGGGGAGAGGGGTTGAACACGCAGTGTTGTCCGGACTGGGTCAGTACTGCAGGGAGAACGGTTTAACCTATATGGAGGCCGATTTCTATCCTACTGCAAAGAACAAGCCTTTTAGTGAGTTTATGAAAAGCGGCGGATGGAAAGCAGCAGATGAAACAAAGAACTATGCAAAATACATGCTTTACGTAAACGAAATACCCCAGACTTCAGTGAATATAGAGCTGTATTACCACTGCAGCTATGAGGAAGAAACGGATAAAGAGGATACCGGCATAGCAATACGTATAGATGATATTGCAGTAGTGGCAGAAAGCGAAAGCCTATATGAAATCGGCAGTTGGAATGTAAATGCGGTCAATAGCGAAAAACTGCTGCACAGGAATCACCTGCTGCCTTTGGAAAACCATTCGGGACAGCTTTTATTGAAACTGCCTGTGCATGAAGTCAAAGAAGGTGAATTCGTGAGGGAAAAGTATATTGCCCCGCGCAGCAGCATAGAAAAAAGGCTTGAGCTGATTTGGTCGGATATACTGGGAGTGCGGGACATTGGGATAAACGACGATTTCTTCAAAATAGGCGGACATTCACTAAAAGCAGTAGTTCTTACATCTCAGATATTCAAAGAGTTTAACGTGGAGCTTACTCTTAAAGAAGTATTTGAAAATTCTACAATAAGTGTGCTGGCAGAGCTTATTGTGCAGGCAAGCGTAACAGGAGGGAGCCGCAATAATGCAGTTGAACAGTCGATCATACTGTTAAACGGCAGGAAGGACAGCAACCTGTTCTTATTCCCTCCGGTTATTGGCTATGCAATTTCTTACAAATATATGTCCAACTTCCTGGATAGCTCCGCCTATGCCTTAAACTTCATTGAAGACAAAGACCGGGTGTCTCATTACGTTAATTTGATAAAAGCAGCCCAGGAAAACGGGCCATATGTCCTCCTGGGATATTCGGCAGGCGGCAACCTGATGTTTGAGGTGGCAAAAGAGCTACAGGCAAGAGGCGAGGAAGTATCGGACATCATCATAATGGATACCTACAAAAAAATTGACAGAAGGATATTGGCCGAAGAAGTCATAAAGCAGAGTACAGAAAGGATGGCCAGCCAAATGCTTAGTAATAACCCGCTTGCTAAGGAATATCTGAATGATGAGCTGGTGCTAAGCAGCATATTCAACAAGTCAGATGCATACGAAGCATATACTAATGATTTAGTTAATACCGGAGAGCTAAATGCAAATATTCATCTCATCAGGGCGGCGGACGGTTATGTAATACCCAACACCGTGGACACCAGGGATGAATGGCGCAAGTCGACCACCAAAAAACTCATAGAGCACACAGGCTTCGGAGATCACTTCAAAATGATAGACCCGGGAAACGCCGAAAAAAATGCCGGAATTATAAATGAAATCATGTGCAGGAGATAGCACTGAATAAGCATGAAAGAACCATATTCGATAGGATATGGTTCTTTTTTATGCTAACGCTGAGCCTAAAGCTTAGGCATAAGTTAAAGAAACAAAAATATTTACCAGTAAATAATTATAGCATCTATCTCTATAGTATAGTTCCTGAGATTGGTGCAGTATTATTTATTAAGATTTCTACTGGGAGTTAGGATTCTTAACCTTATTTTCATATAAAGAATTATTCGACAAATTTCTATGGAGGAAAATATAACCTTTTATCGAAGATATATTCAAATAACTATAAATTATTTGGAGGTATTCAAAATGAGAATTGGAATCGCTTATGATATAAAAGAGGATTATGGTTTCCATAAAGAAGACTGGAGTTTTGCTGATTTTGTTACAATGACTGGGATCACATCAATTAAACGTGCTATGGAACGGTGTGGTTACACTGCTGAATTTATTGGAAATGCTGAAAAAGTTAATAATTTGATTAAAACAAATACACTTGCGTATGACATAATATTTAATTCTATTGAAGGGTTAAAAAACAGAAATAGAGAAGGCTGGATACCTTCTTTGTTGGAAAACAATAATATACCATATTGCGGTTCCGATGCATATGCTCTTTCATTGAGCTTGAACAAAGCTCATACAAAAATATTGGCTAAACACTTAGGTATCCCTACACCGGATTTTATTGAAATCAACTCCATTGATGACATCAACTCAAATTCAAGTCTATTTGAATTTCCTTTAATAGTTAAACCCAATTGTGAAGGAAGCAGTATGGGGGTAAATATTATTTATAATTTGAATGAACTATATTCAATATCTGAAAAGCTTCTCTCAAAATATGGGCAAACTATTTTATCTGAGAAATATATAGCAGGGAGAGAACTCACTGTGCCAGTGATAGGGAACGGAAATTCAGCATATGCAATGGGAATCATAGAAACCGTTACAAAATCAAATGAACCAATAGAAGTTCTTACAACTGAAATTAAATTTTCTGAAGACTGTAAAAGAATAGACTCAATTTTACCAATCCATATAGAAGAAATAATAAAAAAGTATTCCGTAAAAATCTTTAATTATTTTGAAGGCAGAGATTATGGAAGAGTAGATTTTCGACTTAGCAAAGACAATGTTCCTTATTTTTTGGAAATAAACTTATTGCCTGATATTGATATAGATTCAACATTCAGTAAATGTGCAAAATATAAAAATATTGAATATCATAAGTTAGTTGACAAAATAATCAGATGTGCCTTGAAGAGGAATAATATAGTCATAAAATAGAGCTGTCTTCTATTCATAAAAGCGAAGAGTACAAAAAAATGTCTGCATCTTATAATAGAATTCAACCAGTTCTTCAGACACTATGTTGCAATTTTTTGTCAATATTTCGGGTATCACAACATTTTCAGCAATTAAATTGTCTCTAAGATACAAAGAAGCAAGCTTTAAATAGCGATCCCTTATATTCTTCTTGCCAATGCATTTTTGAAAATTTTCTCTGGCACTTAAACTATCACCAATCATTTGAAAATAGAGTCCTTTACTTATACCTTGATATACTTCGAAATCGTTTATTATATTATTGGTTTCTTTATTGAGACAGTTTTCTATTTTTTCGTCTACCTCTCTGACTTTTTCCAAGTCACCTGTTTTCCTGTAGCAGGCAGACATATTTACCCAGATTGTTACTTTAGAATAATCCTCATGATCATCTGAAAAGGCTTCACTGAAATATTGCAGTGATTTCACAGGATCATTGTTATAAATAAATTCTATTATCCCCATAGTATTTAGAGAATAATGTATGTCCCTGCTTCCATAGGTTTTAAAAACACTAATACTTTCTTTAATGTAGTTTGAAGCGCTTTCGAAATTTCCTTTATAAATATTATCTGTGCCTAGGTTATGAAGAGTTTTTGCATATTCTTTTATATCCCTGGTTTCTTTGAAATAGTTGGCTGCAGTTAACATTAACGGCTCCGCTATCTTTATATCGATAACCATGCTTGATTTTCTTAATTGAATATAATATTCTTTCTCAAGACCATTATTTTTACATTGTTGTATTGACCAGTTGTAGTGTTTTGCCGATTCATCATACTCACCCATTTCGTCATATATTGACGAAATAAGTGAATAAATCTTGTAATGTAATGGAGTGTTTTGTTTGCAATTTTCTATTTTATTTTTTAAAAGTAATAAATTGTTTAAAGAATCTTTAAAATTTCCGTTCATATATAGACAAAACGCTATTTGATAATTAATATTATTAGTTTCATCGGAGTCGAGCAAATATTCATAGTTATCTAAAACTTGCATATAACCCAAATAAGCATTATTGAAATTGCCCATTAAATTATTGATCTCGGATTTTTGAAAAACCATCATATAGCTTATTTGATTGTCCTGATCCAGCATATCATTCAACTCGGTGACTTTTCCAATTATTTCCAAAGAATTATTGTAATCCATAATATTTTTGTAAAAAGTCTGCAGCCTCAAATAAAAATTCAGTGCTTTATAAAAATTCATCGCCTTCTCATAATGCATAGCTGCTTTGTATAAATAATTACCATAACCAATGTTAAATCTAAGCTCATCAGAGATTTGAATATTTTTCTTTAATTTCTCCTCGTAATATTGAGCTAGAATACTATTCCACTGGATTTTATCATCTTCCTGTATAAATGAATTTATCGAAGAATACACCTCATAATTTTCGAAGTGATAACCTCCATAATTATTTTCTATTATAAGCTTTGAAGCTTTTTCAATCTGGCTTAAATATTCATTCGCTTTTATTATCTTGAAAATTGTTAACAATATTTTCTGATCGAATTCAAAGCCTACTATTGAGGATTTTTGTATTATGGCCTTCAAGGATGGTTCTAATTTATCATATCTAGACAAAATATTTTTCTTCAGTATTTGAATAAACGAGCCTTTTTCAACTGATTTGCATTTCCAGTCATTTTTGTTTAAAGTGATTACATCCATCTGCTTCAGATAATTAATAATTATTGTCAAATACATGAGATTACCAAAGGATGAGCTGATAATGTAATTTAAATCAGCATCCTCTATTTCTATATTATTGTCAAAAGTCTTTAAGAAGTATTCTTCTAGGATCACGTTGTTAAATCTCTTAAAATTAATGAAATTCAGATTTGGTGTAATGGAATAAAAGCTATCTATAATATCGGTATGCAGTACATCTTTAATATCGTCTGAATCAATTTCTATCAAGATAAAGACGTTCATATCCGCACAATTATTATATAGTCCTCTGATAAGCTGTCTTGTAAATAATAGCAAATCAATGCTATAGTTATTTATACTCTCAAAGACAATGATCATTCTATTCTTACTGCAAATGTCTATCAACATTTTAGATACTTCTTCATTAAAGTTAAGATTATTATTAAATTTCAGATAATGTTTATCGGATAAAAAACTTTTATTTGTTTTTTCATTATATAGATTGATTCCCTGAATTACTGGCTCCAGAGCATATGCGCTATTATACAGTGAATTTACTTTAACAACCTGATGCTTATCTTTAATAAATCTATTAATGACTTCTGTTTTCCCAAGTCCTTTTTCTCCAGACATCATTACAATCTTTGTTTGAGTACTATTTTCGAATTGAAGTCTTAAATTATTAAATTTATCATCATTTATATTCATATAAATCCTCACATTAATATTCTTGAATTGTTTTTGATAATTTATCAATAATATTTTGAATAATGGAATCACTGCTGGTTTTAAATCTTATTGCAGTATTTTCAAAGAATCCGTAATTCATTGCAGTAAGCTTTGTTTCAGATTGATCATTATTCATTATTATTTCTGCATTAAAAATATTCACATAATTTTTTGGTTCATAGATGTTGTCATAAATAAGGAATTTATTCCTTGCTCCAGATTGACCTCCTAATGTCAGCATCAGAAAATATTTTAGCTTTGAATTTTGACTAAACATAAGAACGTAGCTATTTTCATCTTTTTTTTCCTGTATTTCAAACTTATTTCCAAACAGCTTTTTTATCAAACTTTTTAGTTCTTCAATTATTTTTATCAGTAATTCATCAACATTCTCATATTTCTCTGTTTCAATAATTTGATCAACACTTTTAACAGATTCAAGCTTTACTTTTTCTAATAGTATTTCTGCAACTTTTTCCTCAGGTATATTTTTAGCATCAATATATCCAATCATTTTACTTAGTCCTGGCAACTCAGTATCATCAAACCTAATAGGCCATAAAAATTCATGTCCTGTATTAAAGGTTCTGTTAATTACCATTCTCTCCTGTATAATGTCACTTTCAAATAATGGCCATCTTTTTTCCGAATATTCCCTAGAAATACACATGACTATGAATTCAGATTTATTCAAATAGACATCTCTTAAATAAGCTGGTATATTCTTTCCAAGAATATGAATCTCTTCATTTTTATCATAAAATATAGATAAATTATTTTTTTCAAGTATCTTAACCACTTTAACAACTTTACTTCTCTGTTCGTCTGCAAAAGAAAATGCTATTTTATAACAATATTTATGCTTATTCAACCAAATATCCCCTTACATTTGGAATACATTTACAGTATGTCCATTTTATATCCAAATAATTTATAGTTATTTAGAGGTATTTGAAATGCAATTTAAAATTATTTTTGCTTTGAGCTTGTAAAGAATTTACTTTTTTGTTCAGTAGGCACTTATGTATATTTTTGAGGAATTGTTAAACTTGAATATCCAAGTGGTTCCTGTATAGTTCTTAAATCCGCATTATTGCTCAAGAACCGGATTACAAATGTATGGCGCGAATAGTGTGCCGTGGCCTTTTATTAATCATTTTATATCTGTGCTAATAAGTTCACTTAGAGACTTTAAAAGTTTTTCTTTTCATATTTGACAGTATTCTTATAAGAGCTTCTGGTACCTTGAATGAAATCCGGTAATTATCCATAGGAGAAAGCCAAATTTTTATATTCAATGCAATATAGACAAAAGATGTTAATAAATGGAGGATTAAAATCTTTTGTATCGAACTAACTACTGGTAATAATTATAAGTTTTAATGCTGGGGGTGCTGTGTTGAGAGTATATTTTGTTCATCCGAAGCTAACCATTGAAGATTATCAGCTAGCTGAAAAGTTCTTTGAAAAATGTTTTGGAGAGATGGAAGAACATATAGAAGTAGTTTCTGTACGCACAGAAATTGTTATAGCTTCAATTGAACTTGGAAGAGAGGATAGCGTTGTTTTCTTTAATAGAATGGATCAGTTATATAAGGATTCATTTTTAAAATTGCTCAATAATGTACTAAAAGCAGGTTCTTTAATAATTCCTATAGCAATGACAAAAAAACATAGAAGGCCACCGGAGCTTGTATGCGAATCACAAAGTTTTGATATCGTTGAGGAATTAAGGCAACGATGCCTTACTGAATTTAATATTGACACGGTTGCATTCGCACTAGCAAGAGAAGTAATTTCAAAAATGCAGCCAACCTTATGTAAAGATAAAATGCATATATTTTTAAGTCATCGCCGAGAAGATGGTGAAGAAATAGCTGCCATACTTTATAAGGAGTTTAAGGTTAGGGCTGAAGACGCTTTTAGGGATTTAATAGATATTAAAATAGGGGAGGATGCACAGGAGCTTATAGAAAGCAACCTTAGAAAGAGTGATGTTGTAATATTTTTAGATACACCTAAATCAGGAGAATCCCAATGGATTGCAAGAGAATTAGAAATAGCATTTGCATTAAATATACCTATAGTTTGGGTTCGTATTGGTAAGCCTGATGGAAGAGTGCCCTTGAAATTTAATCCTGCAGATATTCCGCACTTTGATTTACCAAGTATTAATAGTGTAGATATTAAATATGAACCTACGTTAGTTGATAATATTATTCATAAAGCTTTTCAAATATCCAGGGAATATGTGAAAAGTGTTTTCGATCGGATAAATACTATTGAAAATATTCTGTGCGATCATAAAGCAAATTTCAGAAAACTTGATACTAGAAATATGATTTTCAAATTAACTATACCACGAAATGGACTCAAATATAGAGAGCGTCCCTTAGTTCATATTATTCAGTGCTATGGTAGATTCCCAAAGGACGAGGACAAGGAAAGGCTGAACCCGGAACTTTCCAAATTAGGATATGAAGGCCATCCAGAACATGGAACTTTTTACGATACTACTATTCTTTTGACCCCATTAGGTGATAACAATAATTGCTATGAGAATAAATGTATTACTGAATCATTTGACGATTATATTTATTTTCTTGAAAATTATTTTAACCCAATAAGTAAACAATCAAATGGGAAAAAGGGTATTATTATCTCTGGAGCATTTCCTGATTGTGAACCTGAATATCAGCAAAATTTACATAATGCACTATTTGCATTTGTGAATGAAATATATCAGAGGCAAAACATTATCATTTTTGGGGCTCACCCGACTTTTCAACATTTGATTTTTAATATAGGTAAGAAGCTATATCCAAACAACTATAAAGAATATATACATCTCTATATTTCAAAATATTTTGCTACTGCGGGGACTATAGGAGATTTGAATAGTCATGCAGTTGTTACTGCAACGGAAAATATAGAAGAGAACAGAGAAAAAAGTTTGAGCTTAATGAGAAAAACAATGATCGAAGATAATGAAGCACTAGCTCTGATCTGTATGGGTGGAAAAACAAAGGCTGGCGGATATAAACCAGGAGTTGATGAGGAGATTGAGTTAGCTCGTGCAAAGGGTTTGCCTGTTTTTATTATAGGGTCTGTTGGCGGGAGATCTTCTGAGATAGCTAAAGAGTATAAAGTCAGTGGCTGGAAGGAATATTTAAATGATATGTCAATTGAAGATAACAAGATGCTTATGGTTAGCATGGATTATAGAGTTATGGCAAATAGAATTTTACGATCTTTAGGAGTATAATTAAAAAATTATAAAAGGAGCTAACTAAATGGCTATATAAATCGCACTAAGTATGTTAGATTGGGTAATGTGCGATTTATAACAATCAAGGAAGATAGTTGGAGGGCTTCAAAAGTTAGGAATATGGGAGCAATTGAGGGGAATAGTCCTGTTACAGACAATGATTGGGAGAAAGTAAAAAAAGGTGGTGACAAAGCAATAGAAAAGTGGATTGATGAATAACTTAAAAACTATTGAATAGTAAAGAGCATTAACAAGAAGTAGTTATATATTGAGCTGGCAGTTTTTCAATAAGCTATGATTGATTGTTATTAGCTTTATAGTAATTAACATTAGCTAAATAAGGAGGTTGTAACTTTTAATGAAGAAATGATAAAAAGTATAATGTACCCATAAGGTGAGACACAAAATCCCAAAATTAAGTTATACTAGAACTATGAGAAAAAGAAATCATTAGACAGCCGAATTAAAGAAAATTGTACTGGAGCTTCTATCGGAAGCAGCAACTTTAAATGAGATTGGAGCTAAGTATGAAGCCAGTTCGGACGTGCTGAGCCGATGGAAACCGGAATTCCTCGATAGAGTGTCAGAAGTATTTAGGAAAGGGCCTTCTGATGCGGAAAAACAACTTGAGGAAATGAGTGATCACATCGCACAGCTTGAGCGCAAAGCAGGTCAGTTCACCTATGAGGCGGACTGGCTCAAAAAAATCTGAAGAAATTCTCGGATCCGACTGGAAGGAAAAACCTCATTGAATTTGAGGTATTCTAAAGTTTTATATTATTTCGGGCATTGAATTTTAACAAAACCTGCTTTTTACGCTCGGTTGACACCTCTGTATAAATCTGTGTAGTAGTTATGCTTGAATGGCCGAGTATCTCTTGCACAGCCCTCAAATCCGCACCGTTACTTAATAACTGTGTTGCAAATGTATGCCTTAAAAAGTGAGGTGTTGATCGGTTGTCAATTCCAGCTAAGAGTCTGTACTTGTAAAAAATATCTTCAACTGAGAATATTGAAAGTTGTGTTCCATACTTATTTATGAATATGGAATTTGAAGATGGTTTGAACGAATCTCTTACATTTAACCAGTTTTTTATTTTTTCCATAACTTCATTGCTGGAAATAAACAGAATTCTCTCTTTTCTTCCTTTGCCATGTATTAAAACAGTTTGCTCGTCCAAGTCTATGTCTTCAATATAAATACTGACAAGCTCTCCAATTCTTAAACCTAAGCAGTATAGTAGTTCAATAATTGCTATATTTCTAATGCATACCTTCCTGCGGAATTCAGAATTGAGAGTTTTAAGTTCTTCAACTGGAGATTTTAAAAGTCTTTGTATTTCAAGAGCAGACAGTGTTTTAGGGAGCACTTTTGATGTCTTAAAAGATATTCTATAATTTTCAAATGGGGAATAAGAAATTAATTTGTTGTTAATGAGGTACTTGAAAAAAGATTTTATAGTTACATAGTGTCTTTTTATAGATGAATCTTTTAATTTTTTGCTATTCTGAAGCCATTCTATGTAGAAGTTGATTTGGGAATGGGTTATGCTTGGATAGTTATTTTCTGTTAGCCAGTTTATTAAACTTGATAAATCAGAATAATAGGCTTTTATACTTTTCTCCGATAAGTTTCTTTCTGTCTTTAAGGATGAAATATAACTGTTCAGGTGTTCTTTAATATTATCCATAAATGATTCCTCCAAATTATAGAATTGTGTATTAAATATTATACATCTAAATGCAAACAATGTCGAAAATTGTGATGAATATAAAAAGGGGGAGAGGTGGGGAATATAGATGGTTGAGACCCTACGAGAATATAGTCTTGCTTGCTGGCTAAAAGCTAATAGATAAGAGGAAGCCGCAATAATGCGGTTGAACAGTCGATTATACTGTTAAACCGCAGAAAGGGCAGCAACCTGTTCTTATTCCCTCCGGTTATTGGCTATGCAATTTCTTACAAATATATGTCCAACTTCCTGGATAGCTCCGCCTATGCCTTCAATTTCATTGAAGACAAAGACCGGTTGTCACATTACGTCAATTTGATAAAAGCAGCCCAGGAAAACGGGCCATATGTCCTCCTGGGATATTCGGCAGGCGGCAACCTTATGCTTGAGGTGGCAAAAGAACTAGAGGCAAGAGGCGAGGAAGTATCGGACATAATCATAATGGGCATCTACAAAAAAATTGACAGAAGGATATTGGCCGAAGAAGTCATAAAGCAGAGTACAGAAAGGATGGCCAGCCGGATGCTTAGTGATAACCCGCTTGCTAAGGAATATCTGAATGATGAGCTGGTGATTGGCAGCATATTCAACAAATCAGATGCATACGAAGCATACACTAATGATTTAGTTAATGCCGGAGAGATAAATGCAAATATTCATCTCCTCAGGGCGGCGGACAGTTATGTAATACCCAACACCGTGGACACCAGGGATGAATGGCGTAAGTCAATCACCAAAAAACTCATAGAGCACACAGGCTTCGGAGACCACTTCAAAATGATAGACCCGGGAAATGCCGAAAAAAATGCCGGGATTATAAATGAAATTATGGGCAGGAGATAGCACTGAATAAGCGTGAAAAAAGAACCATATTCGATGTGATATGGTTCTTTTTTCTGTTCTGCTATCGCTGAGCTTAAAGCTTCGGTACAGGTCAAAGAATTGCAAAGCTGTTAACTTGTGAAATAGGTCGAACATTGCGGTCAAATTATCAGGGATATGGTGGATGATAAGGAGGAATTTGTAAGATGTTAATTGAAATATATGTTTTGATAGGTATGGAAGAAGAGAGTATTTAGGCTATTTAGCTTTCAGTTATCCATAAGCATTTAGATAAATATGTATATAATGGGAAGTTTAATACCACATATATGGAGGACTATATATGGATAGAAATGAATTTAAAAGAGTATATGAAGGTAAATCAGTAATAGTTTTAGATACAAATATTTTACTAGCATTGGTTAAGTATTCAACTTATTCAAGCTCAAATATTATTAAAATTCTTAATTCTTGTATAGATAAAATATGGATTCCAAACCAGGTTTATACAGAGTATAGCAAGAATAAGGATTCGGAATTTGCAAAAGCAAAAAAGAAATATGAGAAATTTAAAAGTGATATGGAACGCATCATAAAAGAAACAAGTCAAAGTTTTCATAAAGTAATTAAAGAATCGCGAAAACTTGAATATCCAAAGTGTAACAGCTTAGAAGAAGAATTTCAAACTCATATTAACAAATTTAAGGATATTATTAATAATTATTTTCAAAATCTAGGTGTTGAATATGACTATACCAAAAAAGAAAAACAAGTAAAAGATTTAGAAGAATTTATTGATAAAATTAGTAGATATAAAAAAGTCGGAAAGCCCATCACTCAAAAAGAATTGTATAGTACAATACAAGAGGGCGAATTAAGATATAAGTATAAGATACCACCTGGTTATGAGGATGAAAAAGAGAAAGACGGAATAGATATATTTGGGGATTTATTTATTTGGAAGGAGCTTTTAAATTATCCTAAAGAAAATGATGTTTCAAATATTATTTTTGTAACTAATGACTCGAAGGAAGATTGGTGGGTCTTAAAAGGAGAGGACAAATTACCTGTAAAAATTAGACCAGAACTAGTGAAGGAGTTTAAGGAATTGAATTCTGAATGCGAAATATTTTTTTTAAACCTAGCGACATTTCAAAATTTGACAGCAGAGTACTTTCGCTTACCATCTTATCATACTTATTTAGAACTCAATGCTTCTGTTTACTGTAGAGATAAGTTATTTCCGAAATATTCGGAAGGTATTTGGGGAGAAATTTATGACTATGCAGTTCAATTGGATGTTATAGATTTTAGTGAGGAATTTTACAAATGTAATGATAATGAAGTGTCAGCAGATATTTTGGAACTTACTTCTTGTGAATTCCAAATTGATAATGATTTTGCTATCTATACCATGCTTGTGAGTCTTCCTGTTCATATTTATTTAGCATATGAAGATAACGAAGGTGATAGATTCGCAATGGGAGAAATCAACTTAACGGTAGAAGCAAATATAGAAATATCACAAAAAATATTAACTCAAGAGAATAAACTTGAAGAAGATAATGGTTATGAAATATCATATATGGATGTTAAAAATATCGTAGTAATTGATCCATATGAGTATTATGGGAATAGTGATATAGGGAATATTAAATCAGATGCTATTGCAGAAGTGTATGAATCACTTGAGGAATATCACAAACACTGATCGAAAAAAGAAGAATAAGTGCTAGGCTAAGAGGTTATTATATCTGCTGCTTTCAATAATCAAATTAGATAAGTGCCGGGCTATTAAGTTATCAAGTTATTGCTGCAAATTGTTTATATAACTTGATAACTACTGCACCTGGCACCTTAATGCAAATGCTCTGCACTCTCTCGCACAATCAAGACATATCCTGCCGCATCTTTGCGACTCAGCATCTCTAAATTTCAGACATTCATTTCCGCAAATCTCACATACAAAGGCGCATACATTTGCAGCACATTTTGAGAAGGTGCTGTGGCGTGCGATATACTTACCTGTAAAAGTGCATATATCCGCACAGTCACGCAGCAGTTCCAACTGCATGGATCTCCGCTCACAATCCTTATGTCTTAATAAGTGTGTTGTCATATGTTCGCAGGTTTCTTCACAGTCCTGGAGAGTATCCAATAGCCTCTCATGATGCATGGAAGGCATATGATTTTCCATCATATCGAAATCTTCCATTTCCATATCTTCATGCATGTGTTTGTTTTCAGTCATCTAAAATTCCCCTTCCTTATACAAATTACATTAGCATTATATTCATTACAGAACGTATTGGTATATTGTACACGGCATAACCATATAAATTATGAGTAGATAAGGAATTCCTGGCAGTAAGCAAAGACTTGCTTGCAGATTGTAAAAGGCAGCTTTAAAAGTAATAAGATATATGGTATATTCTATATTAATGAGTTTCAAATAGTACTGTTTGAAATTCATAGTAAGAAAGAATGTGAGTGAGGTAGAAAAGTGAAAAATAAATCATGGATAATTATAATTGGTATTGTTGCGCTATTGGCTGTTTATGTGGTGGGGGTACAGAGAAGCCTTGTTAATTTGAGTGAAGAAGTAAATGCTTCATGGGGCGATATTGAAGTACAATATCAGAGAAGAGCTGATTTGATACCAAACCTTGTAGAAACAGTAAAAGCTCAGGCTATAAAAGAGCAGGAGATTTTTACACAGATTGCGGAAGCACGTGCAAAGCTGTCAGGTGCAGCAAGTGTACAGGATAAAATTAATGCAAACGCCGAAGTATCCTCGGTACTGGGAAGACTTCTGGCTATTACCGAGAATTATCCGGAATTGAAGCAGAATCAAGGTTTCCAGGACTTAAGAATAGAGCTTGAAGGCACAGAAAATAGAATTGCAGTAACAAGAAAATATTACAATGATAATGTGAAAACATATAACAAGAAAATTAAAGTGTTTCCAACAAATGTAGCAGCAAACATATTGGGATATAATGCGGAATTCCCATACATTGAGGCGGATGCCGGCGCAGAAAAGGCTCCAAAAGTGAATTTCTAGAAGGAGCTTGTATGAAAATAACAGAGTGCAACTCTAAGACATAGTTTTAGAGTTGCTTATCTGTTTATAGTGCCTTTAGAAAGGGGAATGTGAGTGAAAAAGTTGAAGCGGTCTGCGGCGTTTCTTATAATATTGCTTTTGATTGCAATGAGCTTTGGAATAGTTGGCGTCCAGGCATCAGAACCTAAAATACCAAATCCCACACCGGAATTTTATAGTAATGATTTTGCCAATATTCTAAATGCTGACACAGAACGTGAAATAGTAGACTTAGGGGAAAGCACATATAAATCAACAGATGGCGGGCAGGTTGTATTTGTCAGTGTTGACACACTAAACGGCAGTACTATTGAAGAATATGCCAATGCCCTTTTTAACAAGTGGAAAATAGGCACCAAGGATAAGGGCATTCTCTTTTTACTTAGTATGCAGGAGAGAGAATCAAGAATTGAAGTAGGCTATGGCTATGAAGGTGTATTGACAGATATTGAAAGCAACAAGCTTCTGGTAAAGTTTTCTGAATTGAATAAAGAAGAAGGCATAGATGGAGCTGTTAAGACAATTTATTCGGATATAGTGAGTATTGTCAGCGGAAGTGGAGATATCGTTCAATACCCGGAAATTGATGAAACAAGACAGAAATCAAGTACAAAAAGCAGCTTTTTTGAAGAGAATCCAATTTTGACTGTCATTTTCGGAATCATAATATTAATATTGGCTATTCTGGATTTTGTACTGACCGGAGGCCGGGTAACCCGTTTCGTTATAAGAATGGCTGCCGCTTCTTCAAGAAGAGGCGGCGGTGGCGGCGGAAGAAACTCTGGCGGTGGTGGTCGCTCCGGAGGGGGAGGCTCTTCATCGAGATTTTAGAGATAAAAACTTGTTCAGGATGCTTATTTTCCAGATAAACCTTATAAGAAAGTATGCCGGGCGAACAAGGAGCAAAAAAAATAAGTGGCTTAAGCCGCTTATTTTTTTTGCGGTTTTATGTATGGATAAATATTTCATATAGTGTCATAATAATATATCCAGATATTAAGTAAAAAAATTCCCGTGCAATCTTCGCAAATATGGATTATAATGAGCATAGGGTAGGGGGGTATCGTATATATGAAAGGAGAAATTCAATGAAATCGGAAAGCTATAAGATAAATGGTATGACTTGCGCTGCATGTGCCAAAGCTGTAGAGAGAGCTGTTAAAAAGCTGGACGGAACTGCTGATGCCGCTGTAAATATTGCAACAGATAAGCTTACCCTTACCTATGATGAAGCAAAAATCAAATCCGCTGACATTATGGATGCTATTGCAAAGGCAGGTTATAGGGCACTTGAAATAGAGAACAAGGACAAAGTGGATGGGGATAGGCTGCGTAAGCAAAGGGAAATCCGGACTTTATGGACTAAATTTATTCTTTCAGCAGTTTTTGCCATTCCGCTTCTTTATATAGCAATGGGTGCCATGTTGGGTTGGCCATTGCCGAAAGCTTTAGCCCCTATGGATTACCCGATGCGCTATGCTTTAGTGGAAATTTTACTTACCATACCGGTCATAATAGCAGGCAATCGTTTTTATACCGTAGGGTTCAAAGCAATATTACACAGAAGTCCGAATATGGATTCATTGATAGCAATGGGTACTTCGGCTGCAATACTATACAGTTTGTATTCAACCTATCGGATAAGCATTGGGGATCATATGTATGTTGAAGATTTATATTTTGAAACAGCAGGTGTCATTATTACATTGATTCTCTTAGGTAAATCGTTGGAAGCCGTATCAAAAGGAAGGACTTCGGAAGCTATCAAAAAACTGATGGGCTTGGCACCGAAAACAGCTATATTAGTACAAGACGGTAAGGAAATTGATATACCTATTGAGGAAGTTAATGTAGGCGACATCATAGCTGTAAAACCGGGCACAAAAATTCCTGTAGACGGTGAAGTAATAGAAGGGCTCACATCGATTGACGAATCTATGTTAACCGGGGAGAGTATTCCTGTTGAGAAAAAGCAGGGAGATAAAGTGTATACTGCCAGTATCAATAAGACCGGCTCCATAAGATTTAAGGCTACAAAAGTAGGAAGCGATACGGCTTTAGCCCAAATAATAAAGCTGGTGGAAGATGCTCAAGGTTCAAAGGCACCTATTGCGCAAATGGCAGATATTGTTTCAGGATACTTTGTGCCAATAGTATTCTTAATAGCTATATTGTCAGCATTAGCATGGTACTTCATAGGCGGCGAAACCCTGGTGTTTTCATTAACGATTTTTATAGCAGTATTGGTTATTGCCTGCCCTTGCGCATTAGGCCTGGCTACCCCGACAGCTATAATGGTCGGGACAGGAAAAGGCGCTGAATACGGAGTTTTGATAAAAGGCGGTGAAGCGCTTGAAACAACACACAAGATCAAAACAATTGTATTTGACAAAACCGGTACAATAACGGAAGGAAGACCGGAAGTAACAGATATTATAACTACTAAGCTTATTGAAAGGAACAAGCTGCTTCAGATTGCTGCTTCTGCCGAAAAAGGCTCTGAACATCCTCTTGGAGAGGCAATAGTGCATGGGGCAGAAAAAGAGGGGCTAGAAAGTCTTAAAGTAGAAAAGTTCAACGCAATACCAGGCCATGGCATAGAGGTAGAAATCGAAGGTAAGAATGTTTTACTTGGAAATAAGAAGCTTATGGAGGAAAGAAAAATAAACCTTACAGAGCTTGAAAACCAATCAGACAGCTTGGCAGCAGAGGGAAAAACACCGATGTATATAGCAATAGACAATCAAGCAGCCGGTATAATAGCAGTTGCTGACATAGTAAAGGAGAGCAGTGCAAGAGCAATAAAGAGGCTTCACGATATGGGTATCGAAGTAGTTATGATTACCGGGGATAACCGCAAGACAGCCGAGGCTATTGCAAAACAGGTAGGTATTGACCGTGTTCTGGCTGAGGTTCTTCCCCAGGATAAGGCTAATGAAGTGAAGAAACTTCAATCTGAGGGTAAAAAGGTAGCTATGGTCGGCGATGGCATAAACGATGCGCCGGCACTGGCACAGGCTGACATAGGCATTGCGATAGGCTCCGGTACTGATGTTGCTATGGAATCTGCCGATATCGTACTCATGCGGAGTGATCTGATGGATGTACCGACTGCAATACAGCTAAGTAAAAGCACCATCCGCAACATCAGGCAGAATCTTTTCTGGGCGTTTGGTTACAATGCAGCCGGAATACCGTTAGCGGCAGGTGTACTGCACATATTCGGCGGCCCGCTGCTTAATCCGGTATTTGCAGCGGCAGCCATGTCACTTAGCTCAGTTTCGGTTTTAACAAACGCTTTAAGGCTGAAAGGCTTTAAACCGTACAAATAGATACGGGCAGGGTCAACTAACATAAACAAAATAATAGGAGGAATATAAAAAATGAGAAAACAGATAAGTATTGAAGGAATGAGCTGCGGCCACTGTGTAAAACACGTTGAAAATGCACTTTCCGAAGTGAGCGGTGTTATAAAGGTTGATGTGAATTTAAAAGACAAATATGCAATTGTAGAATTGGAAAATGATGTAGAAGACACTATACTCAAAGAAGCAGTCGAAGAAGCAGGTTATGAAGCTGTTGCAATAAAAGGGATATAACCAATCCTCGGGGTAACTAAATATCCCTTGTAGGAAAGTATCATTTATGATAGGATAAAAATGGATAGTATCGAAAGAACTATACCTTAACTTTTGGTTAATGAATTTAAAATCGAAGAGAAATCTGCTTTGATCCAACCGGACTGAGACAGAAAAGGTAAAAAAGTAAAGATAATGCCTTTTTGAGTGCTGCTCAGAAAGGTATTTTATTATGGGAAGTGATGTAATGAGAATTGGTTTTATCGGCGCTGGAAAGGTAGGAACTGCCTTCGGCATGTATTTACAAAAGAAGGGTTATTTCATAAAGGGCTATTCCAGCAGGACTATGGATTCTGCCCTGAAGGCTGCAGTAAAAACTAACAGCCTTGCTTATGAAACACCTGAAGAATTAGTAAGAGATATTGATTTTTTATTCATTACTACACCAGATGATGAAATTAGAGGAGTATGTGATAATCTAGCAGATAAAGGTGCATTTCATAAAGGTCAAATTGTTGCACATATGAGCGGGGCTTCTTCGTCCTTAATCTTGCATCAGGCCAAGGAAAGTGGATGTTATATATATTCTCTTCATCCTTTGCAGTCCTTTGCCGACGAAGCTAAGGCATTAGAGGATTTAGTTCATACTTATTTCAGTATTGATGGTGATGTTGAAAAAATTGAAGTTATCGAAGCATTTTTTAAAAAAACAGGCAATACGTTTTTTAGAATTGCTACTGAGAATAAAGGATTATATCATGGAGCGGCCTGTATTTTTTCAAATTATCTTGTGACTTTAATGAACCAGGGGCTGAAGTATTTTGAGAGGATTGGTATTCCTAAAGAAGAAGGGTTTCAAGCCATAATTCCGCTTGTTTTGGGGACGCTCAAGAATATTGAAGCATTAGGCCCGGAAAAAGCTTTAACAGGACCTATTTCAAGGGGGGACGCGGAAACAGTTTCAGGGCATATAAAGTCTATAGGAAAAGAAATGCCGGAGGCCATGCTTTTTTATAAAATGATGGGGCATATGACTTTAAGTTTGGCATTAGACTATAAGCTGAAGGATCCACTGAAAATAGAAGCGTTAGAAAAAGTATTAAGAGAGGGGTAATGATGAAAGTGGAAAGGTTCACTACGGTATCGTGTTTGGAAGCAAAGAAAAAAGGTGAGAAGATTTCCATGCTGACGGCTTATGACTATTCTACAGCAAAATTGTTGGATGAGGCGGGTATAGATAGTCTATTGATAGGGGATTCTCTGGGAATGGTGATGTTGGGCTATGAGAATACTCTTCCGGTAATGGTCGAAGATATAATTTATCATAGCAAAGCAGTTGCAAGAGGAGCTAAAAGGGCCATGATTGTTGGAGATATGCCTTTCTTATCTTATCATATAAATATTGAGGAAAGCGTACGAAATGCAGGTAGGTTGATTCAGGAGGGGAATGCCCATGCTGTGAAACTGGAAGGTGGGGAGGAAGTCCTTGATAAGGTTAAGGCTATTGTGAAGGCACAGATTCCTGTGATGGGACACTTAGGCTTGACACCACAATCAGTGAATATGATGGGGGGCTTTAAGGTTCAGGGAAAAAAAGAGGAACAGGCCAGAAAGCTAATCAAGGATGCATTGCTGCTGCAGGAAGCCGGAGCCTTTGCTATTGTTCTGGAGTGTGTTCCGGAACAGCTTTCGAAGATAATTACAGAAAAGCTGGATATTCCTACTATTGGTATTGGAGCAGGAAGATACTGTGATGGACAGGTTATGGTAACCCAGGATATGCTAGGCATGATTTCAGATTTCAAGCCTAAGTTTGTGAAGCAGTATGCACAAGTGGGCAATATAACAAAAGAGGCATGCAGACAATACATAGGGGAAATAAAGGACATGAATTTCCCAGCAAAGGAGCATACTTTTTCTATCGATGAGGAAATATTGGCAAAATTGTATTAAGTTAAGGAACGGGAGGAAAGTAAATGAGGATGATTGAGACAGTTTCCGAGGTACGGAAAGCTGTATCAGATGCAAGAAAAGCCGGAAAAAAAGTAGGCTTTGTGCCTACTATGGGATATTTGCATGAGGGACATTTATCTCTCGTAAGAAGAGCCAAGGCTGAAAATGAATTCGTTGTGGTCAGCATTTTTGTGAACCCTACACAATTCGGGGTAGGGGAAGATTATGAGACATATCCAAGAGATTTGGAAAAGGATAGAAAATTGGCGGAAAGTGCAGGAGCTGATGTAATTTTTCATCCCTCTGTACAAGAAGTGTACCCCCAAGGCTATAAAACCTATGTGGAAGTAGAAGGGATTACATCCAGACTGTGCGGTGCCACAAGACCTGGGCACTTCAGAGGGGTTACTACGATTGTTGGGAAGCTTTTCAACATTGTAAAACCGGATAGGGCGTATTTCGGTCAGAAGGATGCTCAACAAGTCGCAGTGATTCAGCGAATGGTGAAGGATTTAAATATGGATATTGAAATCATCCCATGTGCTATTGTAAGGGAAGCAGACGGACTTGCCATGAGTTCCAGGAATACTCACCTGAATGAAGGAGAAAGGAAAGCTGCACCGATACTGTCCTGCTCTCTTTTTCAAGCAGAAGTGATGATAAAAAATGGTGAAAGGGATGCCGGGAGGCTGAAGGAGTTTATTGCAGGTGCTATTAAGGCTGAACCAAAGGCCAGAATTGAATATGTGGAGATTGTAGATGCTGTTACTTTAGAGGAGTCAGAAATAATTCGAGGAAGTATATTGATTGCTCTCGCGGTGAAATTTGGAAAGACCAGATTAATTGACAACATACGTTTGGAGAAATAAAATCAGTATTGAGGGAATGAGCTGCTATATACAATTGAAAAAATGCTAAGATAAAGAAGGCTGGGCTTTTGCAAAGGTAGAAGCCAAGGATGAACAGGGCAAGGCAGTTGAAGTTGACAATTTTTAAAGCCTTTTGATTACAGTAATTTGTTCATATATAGAATATAGATATTTTATATAAGAATTTGGACAAAATAAAAATAAACTTGTAAGGAAGTGAGATAATGAAGCTCTCAAGATTGAGACATATGAATGACCAAAGCAGTCTGAAAGGGCATGGCCTGCATGAGCGGCATAAACGATGTGAGCTCTGTAATGTGCCAATATTTCGTAATCCTTGTTGCGATGAAAGAAGCGATAGCGTTTTTAATGGCAAAGGGACAATGCTTTGCAACAAATGTGCGGCAACACTTTCAAAGATGCCTGCAGAACAAGCACTTCAAGCTTTGGAAAATGCTTTGGAGACATACCCAAAAGAGTAACATAAAAACCTTTGCACCAGCGGTTTCCCTGGCATATAAAAACTGCTCATACAATTGCAATAATCAGGCTATAATATGAAGGTGCATTATTGTTAAATTATAGAGGAAGTGATTTTTTGAATAAAACTGGAAGAACCCCATTAATGCAGGCTAAAAAGTTGGAAAAATATCTAGGTGTGGAACAAATATATTTGAAGCTTGAAGGTACGAATCCTTATGGACATAAGTATGATAGAGTTTCTGAAGTAATAGTCAAGGATGCTATGAATCATAAAAATATTGGTCTTTTAGTAGATGGTTCAGATGATTATATTAATTCTGCTATCCAGTTTTGTAAAAATAGCGATCTAACTGTAAAAATTCCTCTGTTTAAAAATGAGAAATGGAAAGAAAGTTTATTCAGTAATGCTCTTTTTATTGATTTTAAAACAAACAAGATAGACAGTAAATATGAACTTATAGATAAATATTGTAGAGATAATAATTTCTATAATGCATCTAATCAGTACGCAAATAGGCATCTTAATATAATTTCTTTACAAAAGATAAGTGAGGAAATTGCTGAAAAATTGGGAGATAATATAAGTACTGTATTTACTCAGTTAAGCTATGGATATACGGTGTCAAGTCTTTATAATGGGTTTGTAAATAAGTGGGTTGAAGGCGATATAAATAAATATCCTCAAATATTTTCATGTACCATACCAAAGGGAAACGCTATATTTGATGATTATAAGAAAAATTTGGAGATGAGTGATCTTGAAGACTATGATATTAAGGTTAACAAATATACAAGGAATCTGTTTACAGGTGAAGGAGTCCTGCTTGAAGATACCTTGAAAGCCATTCATGATACAGATGGCAAAATAATATCTGTAGATGAAAAGCTTTTAAAAGAGAGCGCTCAAGTTTTAAAAAAACAGGAAAACGTACTATTATCTATGGAAGAAGGTTATTCATTTGCTGGATTTTACAAACTTGCCAAAGAAGGAAAGATAAAAAATGGAAAGCACGTAATAGTTCTTAATGATGGTAAAAGTGAATTAGAGCTTTACCGAATTACTAACTTCGATAAATATTCTAAAGAAACAATTTCTCAATGGATAAAAGTGTGGCTGCAAAATTATTCTGATTCTATAGAAGAGGCTGAAGATGCAGTTGAATCTGCGATAAGATCCGGATTTATAATTTTAGCGCTTAGAAATAATAGTCCTCAAGGTATATGCGTAGTTGTAAACCTTGGTTTTAAGGATTTTATTCCTACATATCATCTTGGATATATAGGTACAAAGGAAGGCAATAAAGGTCGAGGCATAGCTACAGAGCTTATTAACCAAATGATAGAACTAACAGAAGGTAAGCTATCTCTTCATGTTGATCTTGAGAATAATAGGGCTAGAAAATTATATGAAAAGCTAGGGTTTAAAACCGCATATTATAGAATGATATATTCTAAAAAATAATAGAACAAATATAAACAAAGGATCTAAATGCTTGATGTTAATTGGGGCAGGATAGTTTGAAACTGCGTCAGCAACACTTAAATTTTTATTTTATATGTGGTAAAGTACTCATCTATAGGATATAGCTATTAGTGAATCGTGATTTGGGTAAAACAAAAATAATTATGCGAGGAAGTGAAATAATGAAGCTCTTAAAATTAAGAAACATGAATGACCAAAGCAGTGAAGAAGGGTATGGTCAGCATGAGCAGCATCAAAGATGTGAACTCTGTAATGTGCCTATATTCAGTAATGCTTGTTGTGATGCAAGAAGCAGAGACGTTTTTAGAGGCAAAGGGAAATTGCTTTGTAATAAGTGTGCAGCAACACTTGCAAGGATGCCTGCAGAGCAAGCGCTTCAAACTTTGGGTAATGCTTCTAAAACGCGCCCTAAAGAGTAATGTAAAAATAAGAAAGCGCCACTCTTCTCTTTCAATAAATCCAAAACCTTTAGATGGAAATGACCAATTTGAAAAAAGAGAACCTTATTGTCCCTTGGGCAATAAGGTTCTCTTTTTATGGTGCACCAGAATAAATTATGGGTTTGTCGCAGTCACGTAATTTATAAACAATTATGAAGAAGATGCAAAAGGATTACAAAACTATAAATTGTGAAATAAGTCGAATGGTGCGGTCGAATAGTCAGGAAATTAATATATAAAAAGGAGGAATTTGTAAGAAACTAGTTGAACTATATGCTTTGGCAGACAATATGCACAATTTAATAAACAGATGAAGTGCTTTTTAACACCTGAATGCTAGAACTCAGTTGTGCTAAAAAGCACTAAGTTAAAAATGATAAGGGGGAATTAAAAATGAGGAAAAAACTTTTCAGGCAGTGTATAGTCACTTTTGTGATAGCAGCTTTGCTTGGCGGCATGATGATTTGCCCAGCTTCAGCTTCAAGCATTCTTACATTCAAGTACAATATCCCAAACAGTGATTTTAGTTCGGAGCTGGAACAGGACTGGGATTACATCGGAGATGTAAGCCTGGAACATACCTTAAAGCTCATGCCCTGTGGAGGAGCAGTATGGCAGCCGTTGACAGTTGATGGAAAGACAGGCAATCCGGCTGTAGGAGATAAGGTGTTTTTGGATGCCGAGCTGTATATAGACCCGCTAATTACGGGTGCAGGCAATGGCTCAATCGTAGCACGCTTTGAAGTAGGGGGACTTGGAAACCTTACCAAGCTGACAGATCTGACCGGTTTGGACAGAGGTACTCTGGTAACCGGATCAGCAAAGGAAGATGTAAACGGCGGCATTATACCTGATAATACTACCCAGCTATGGATAGGCGTTTTTAATGACCAGCCTAATGGAATCATTGAAGTGAAAAGCCTTAAAGCTTACGGCACCAGGAATGGGCAGAAAGTAGATTATGTAGTTCCGAATTCGGATTTTTCAAAACCGTTCAGTGATACGGAGAACTGGGGACATAATGATAAGGCGGTAATTGAAACAGCACTCAACATGGGTCCCGGAAGTGCTTTATGGGAGGACTATGCAATATCCAAGGAAGAAGACAGGCCCCATACAGGAGATAAGGTATTCTTCAAGACTTCAGCGTATCTTTCTCCAGGTGTGGAAAGCTGTAGCTTAATAGCAAGGATAATTGATGGCACATTTTCAATTGCAGAGATTACTGATTTAACATCCGCAGCCAGGGGAAGCTGGAGTACTTTGTCCTCGTTTGTAACAAATAACGGCGGAAAGATCGGGGATAATGCTCCAACAATCCGCGTAGAACTGCGCAATGTAACAAGTGGTACAATACGTTTCAGAAACTTGGAGGTATTTGGTGAGCGCGAAGGTTTTCTGCCCGGAGACTTTAACCAGGATGATGCGATCGATGCATTAGATACTCAAATAATGGAAGCTGCATTGTCAAACGGGAGCACTGATTTGTCATATGACTGGGATAAGGATGGCGCGTTTGCATATAAGGATATTGCATGCTTTAAGAAGTTTGCAGTACATGACCCGAATGAATTTTATGTAAATACGGATTTTGCAAACTCGCTGGTGCAGAAGGCAACCATTGACGGAAAAGCGATGGGCTTGGTTACGCTCTATAACGAGCCCATAGATAGAAATGACCTAAGTAAGGGGTATAAACGTGTAGGAGACCCGCAGGAAGGGGTAACCTGTCTGGATGATACGGCAAGAATGACTACAGCTTTATGTGAAGCGTATAAAAATTACAAAGACCCGCGTACTCTTGGAAATATAAAGCTTTGCCTGGAAACAGTAATGTATATGCAGGAACCGGATGGAGATTTTAAAAACTTTTTGGCAGTAGATGCAAACGGCAATTACTACAAAAAAGACTCCAACTCTTCATACAAGGATTTCGGCTGGTGGGCAACCAGGGCATATACAGCATTGTGCTCCGGATATGAACTGCTAAAAGACAGCAAGGATCAGGATACTCTTCTGCTTGCACAGCAGTTGAAAGAGCGGATGGATTTATGCAACAAAAGGATACATGAAAAAATCGACAGCAAATATGGGACTTATAAGTTAAGGGCAGGAGAGCCTTTCCCGGCATGGGAGCTTCAGGAAAGCTGGATCAGTGCTATTGCAATTGATGCATTGTATAAGCACTTAAAGCTTTTCCCGGGTAATGAAAGCGTTAAAGCTAATATCAAAATGCTCGGTGAAGCTTTGTTTGCTTGCCAATATGGAGATTTCAAGGAATTCCCGTTTGGAGGGATAATGGCAAGTTATGATGAAAACGAGCTATATAGGTGGAGTGAATGGGGAAGCCAGCAGGTAAAAGCTTTGGCTCAAGCCGGGGATGTAATGGGCAACAAACAGTGGATAGATGCTGCAGAGCTTGCTGCCGACAGTTTTCTGAGCGATTTGCTGATATCGGGGAGAGCCGCGAATATTACTCCTAATAAGTCGGCTTACGCTCAAATCCAATATGGCACAGCAATGTATATAGACAATTATATTCAGATGTATGAAATCACTAAAAAGGATAAATACCTTGTCATGGCGGGAATTGCCGGAACATGGTATCTGGGAAACAATCCGACAGTGAATCATGTTGAAATGTTCAACCAGCAGTATGGCTATGCATTCGACGGTATAGACGGTCCCGCACAAGTCAATACCAATTCAGGCGGGGAGTCGAATGTTGAGGCGGTAAGAGGTCTTTCCAGGCTTATCCGGAATCCTTTAGCCAAGCAGTATATGTTAAGCAGCCTGGAAGCAGCTAACAAAGCAGTCACTGCGGAGCTGGAAGATGCATACATGATAATACCTGATGTGGAATATGGAGTTGAAAACGGTTCACTAAATGATGAAAATCTTGCGCTTATTTCAAAGTCCTATTCCGATTGCACCAAATATGAAGCGGATGATACCTATACCAAGAGTGATATTATTCCTGCAGAATGTCTTGATAAGGAAGCAGAAATTTACAAGGGCTGGAATGGTATGAACGGACTTTACATTACCGGTGACAACAATACCCGTTTGTATGGCGGATCATACCTGTATAAGGAAATACCGCTTGGCACTGGAGAGAATCAGCCGAAAGCCGGGGACTTCATCAAGCTTGATTTTACAGCGAGAGTAGAATTTGATACGAATTTTAACGCGGAAGTATTTGCTGTAGATGCTTCCGGAGTAGAGACTTTGATTGCTGATGACAGTAAAATGCTCTATCACCCCAGAAATTGGTATTCAGGTACAAATACAGTGAAAACCGAACCGATCGCTCCCATACCGGAAGGAACAGTAAAGCTTAAGGTGAAGTTTTCTGTGGAAACAAATCCGCAATTCGGATATGGAAAGTGCTACGGCAGTTTCTGTAAGGTTAAAATGTTTAAAATGAATTCACCTGAAGTAAAATACGGCTCAAATGAATATTCAAAGTCAGCATATGTTAAGATGCCCGCACAGTCTTCAAAAATCTTTGATGTCACAGTAGCAGACGACGGCTTGTTTGACATATACATTAGTGCGAGATTTGAACCGAAGTCAAACGAAGAAACGGCAAAAGTAGAATTGATGTTCAACAATGACCAGACAAATGTCTTGAAATCAGAACTTCTTGACGAAGCACGGAGCCATGTGAATATAGTAAGGCTTGGCACAGTATCCTTAAACGAAGGTAAGAATACTGTCAAAATCACTAACACAAGTGCTGCAAAACTGGCTGATGTGGATGCTATAATACTCTATCCTGTCACGACATATGCCGTATATAAGACAAATGGCGGAGAAGCTACGAAGATAGCTAGAGATAATAACAGCAGCTCTCTTGTTACCGGAAAACCGCAACTTGTCGACAGCATGGATAAAATCGCATTCAGCCTGGATAAAACAACTGTAAAGCACGGAGAGAGGATATATATTAACGGAACTGTAACAAATGCCGATAAACCGGTAAAAAATCAGATGGTAGTAATGACAATCAGCGGAAAACAGTATCTGGCAAAAACAGATGCAAAAGGCAGATTTACAAGGAACTTTGATGTTCCATCAGATTTCAAACCCGGAATCTGCAAAATTGCTGTAAAGTCAGGAAACGGAGAAGCGAACCTGTATTTTAATCTTGTTTCACAGGATAAAAAGTAAGAGGGGACAACGGTAAGAAGAGGTTGTGTGCCATGTGCAATAGCTTGATAACTATTGCACATGGCATTTTTATAAAATTGACTATTCAAAAAGTTTTATTTGCTGAATCGAAACTACCGGAGCGTCATTTGTTGCAGTGATATATAACCTGTAATATGTATAGCTGCCGGGGTTATTAACGCTAAAGGACAACCTTGCTGAATCATAAATGCTTAAAGTTATATTTGAGCGGGTATCAAGGGTAGTCCAGCTTGTTCCGTCATTTGAACCTTGCAGTATGAAGTCCTTCGGCGCCCTGTTCCCGCAGTTTCCGATTTCAGAAAGTATGTAATAGTTTCTTGCAATTACAGGAGTGTCAAATATATAGGAAATCCATTGTGGCATTACGCTGCTGACTGAAGAAATCCATCTTGAACCGACACCGCTTTCATCATTGCCGTCAAAGGCTTTCCAGGGAGCATAGAGTGGATTGTCATAATAGGTACTGCTGGCGTATGCTATTCCGGAAGGGGTAGCATAACTGGTCATAACCGGTATCAAATCAGGATTACCCGTAGTAAAGAGCTTAAATTGCTGAATCGAAACTACCTGGGAGCCATTTGTCGCAGTAACATATAGTCTATAGGTCTTGTAGCTGCCGGGGTAGCTTACGTTAAAAGCTTTACCTGAGTTATTCCACGTACTTAGAGTAATATCGCAGCGTGAATCCAGTGTAGTCCAATTAATATCATCATTAGAGCCCTGCAGACTGAAGTTCATCGGAGCTCTGTCAGCACAACCTCCGAGTTCAGGAAGTATATGGTAGCTGCCTACATAAGTAGATTGGCCAAAACCATAGGAAATCCATTGAGGCATTTCGCTGACTACCGAAGAAATCCATCTTGAAGTGGCGTCGCTTTCATTATTGCCGTCAAAGGCTCTCCAGGGAGCATAGAGCGCATTATTGTTATAGACACTGCTGGCGGATGCTATTCCGGAAGGGGAAGTATTACTTGTCATAACCGGTATCAGATCAGCATTTGCAGAAGCAATACATTTAGCGACATTTAACCTTCCTCCGGTTACGGTTATACCGCTGAGACTGCTAACCGGGTCAACATTATTAAGAATACAGGACTTAATTTGACTGGTAGTCAGTGAGGGATTAAAGGATTTTATAAGAGCCGCTGCCCCTGAAACATGGGGAGTAGCCATTGAGGTTCCGCTTTTGGTGGAATAACTGCTGTTGGGGGATGTGCTATAAATGTTATAACCGGGAGCACCCAAATCAACAGTAGTCGCACCATAATTGCTGAAAGCAGGCTTATTATCATTACTGTCGGTGGCGGCTACAGCAATGATATTGCGGCAATCATAACTTGCGGGGTAGCAAGGGTTAGTATCATTATTATTATAATCGTTTCCGGCTGCACAAACTGCAATTCCGCTGTAGGCAGCAATTGCATCCCGCAGACTTTGGTTGTAGCCATAGCCTCCCCAACTGTTACTACAAATGTCAAAATTCATTAATTCAGCATAATTAATGGCTGAAATTGCGTTTGAAGTATAACCGCTTCCGTTTGAATCAAGGAACTTTAAAGCAGCAAGCTGTGTATTCCAGGTAACACCTACTACTCCTGTTCCGTTATATCCAACGGCGCCGATTGTACCTGACACATGTGTACCGTGACTATTGTCATCCATAGGATTATTTGTGTTATTTACAAAATTCCAGCCATATACATCATCTATATATCCGTTTCCATCGTCATCGATACCATTATTGGCAATTTCCCCGGGGTTTTTCCAGATGTTGTTTTTTAAATCAGGATGGTTATAGTCAATTCCTGTATCTATAACTCCAACAACGACTTTTTTAGTTCCGTAATGCTGATCCCATGCTTTAGGAGCACTTATCTTTGTCATGCCATATAGACTGGAGAAGTTGGGGTCATTAGGTACAGTATCAGAAGCTGTTAAAATATAATCCGGTTCTGCGTAAGCAACATCAGGGTTGCTTTTTATCTCATTAATCGCAGCTATAACACCTTCAGCGGTTTGATCAGCAACAGAATACAAACCTACTACATTTTGGTTTATAGGGAGAGAAGCTTCATCGGGAGCGGATAATGTTTTTATTAAGGTCAATCCTGAACTTTCTAAAGAAGCCTTGTCGGCTGAATCGGCCTTTAAAGCAACTATAATCCGGTCTGTTGCATAAGGATTTTGATAATTAGCTGTATCATATACTTTATCATATATACCATCGGACGGGATTAGTTCTCCATCAATTAGATCGTCTGAGACTGCTTGAGCAAAAACGTTAAGGGTAGCAAAGGTACTTGTCAAAACAAGGCTTGTACCAAGTAAAACGGTTAGCAATTTCTTTTTTAACATAGCTCAAAACTCCTTTTTTAATAATTTAAGCTTAGTACTTCATGAACAGAAAACTAGAATTATCCCATTTGTTAAACAATAAGTCAGTTTAGCGCTAAACTGGAAGAAATAATTCTTCGCAAATTATTATAGCTGAGAATAAGTGAAAAGTAAACAAAAATAGTAAAAAATTACATAATAAGAAAAATGTAGAAAAACGCTGTCGTACCTAGTACCTAAAGGAGATTTACATTCACGGAATCTGCAAAGTTGCTGTAAGGTCAGGGGACGGAGAAGCGAACCTGCATTTTAACCCTTTAACCTTGTTTTACAAGATTAAAAGTAAGCAGGGACAGCGGTAAGAGATTATAGTGCTTTTTAGCAAAAAAAGGATTAAGAAGTCATTAAGCTATGAAATAAGACGAACATTACGGTCGATTTATTAAGTATATGATGGATAAGAATAAATAATATGTAAAATTTTAATTGAATTATAATCGAGTGCAGTTGGAAATTTATTTTTGTTCCATTGCTATATATATTTCCAGAATTACAAATTTTTCAAAATAATAAACGATATTCAATTAACGTACAGCATATTGTACGTTATAATAAAATTAAGATGTACACGAATGCGTACATATAGGAGGAGATATTAATGTCAATACTAAATGCAACCAGCGCAAGAAACAATTTTTTCAAAATAATAGATGAAGCATTAACCACACATAAGCCTATAACAGTAACCGGAAAAAGCGGAAATGTTATTATTATCTCTGAAGAAGATTATAATTTAATACAGGAAACAATGTACCTTTGTAGTATCTCCGGAATGAGGGAAAAGATAGTAAAGGTAATAAGCATGGAGTTTCCCCATTGTGAATGATTATATTCAACAGTAAGAGACTATATAGTGCTTTTTAACATGGAACAGGGGCGTGTACTCAGTGTAACTGAAGACACGCCCCTGTTCCAACTTATGCTTTTAATATCAATAGTTATCTATATTTTGTTTGCTTCCATCGCTATAAATCACCAATAATTAATCTCTTCAAAACAATCACTTCCATAATTAAGTCAATATTATGTGATAATTATCACATAATATTGACTTAATTATGGAATGAAAAGTAAATTTTTTCAAGTAGTTAAAGTTTACTGTGGACAATCAATCTGCGGTACAAGTCAAAGGAACGCAAAGCTATTAGTGTTACTACCCACTTTAAGTGCCAAAGAATTGCCCAAGTTGCATGACCGTTTACAGATATGTTAATATCAAACCGAAGTAAATTCGGGAGGATATGGAAAGA
>Ga0209467_1000759_pt1 | contig 36840 bp, 31 predicted proteins | sample Higcelwee11metaG_FD_187175 | JGI IMG/M metagenome (GOLD analysis project Ga0209467, IMG submission 187175) | Freshwater pond sediment microbial communities from the University of Edinburgh, under environmental carbon perturbations - High... | ecosystem: Environmental > Aquatic > Freshwater >... | reverse complement strand
AAGACCGAGGCCGGCGGCGTGGCGGTCGTCGCCAATGACCGGGCTGCCATCCGCCTTGCGATAGCCGACATGGAGGCGCGCTTCGGCCAGTACCAGGTTGATGGATATACCGTCAACGAGTATGTGCAGTTCGAGCCGAGGCTGGGCCACGAGATTATCGTGGGATACCGCTTCGCCAGGGACTTTGGCCCTGTCGTGTCGTTCGGGCCTGGTGGCATTTACACGGAGTTTCTGGCCAAGAGCTTCAGGACAGGTGCCGCGACGCTGTTCATCAGTCCGGAAGGCGCCGACCGTGAGACCGTGCGCGCGGCGCTCCGTGGCAATGCCGTGCGCGACCTTCTGTGCGGCGGCCTGCGCGGCACCAAGCCCATGATCGACGAGCAGCGCCTCGTCGATCTCGTGATGGCCTTTGTGCTGGCGGCGCCATTCTTCGCGCGTGCCGGCATTACCGAGCTCGAGGTCAATCCCTTTGTTGTCACGGCGAGTGGGCTCGTCGCCCTCGATGCGCTGGTCAAGCTGGGCACCATCGCCAGCGAGCATGGCGAACTGGCTCTCGCGGGCGATGGCTCGATAGTCAACCGATCACAGTCCCAGAGGCCGGTGGCCAAGATAGACCGCCTGCTGCGGCCCGCCAGCGCAGCCGTCATTGGCGTGTCCGAAAAGGGCATGAACAATGGCCGGATCATTCTGCGGAACCTCCTGTCGAACGGCTTTGACCCGAAGCGGCTCTATGTCGTCAAGCCGGGCATTCCGGAACTGGATGGCTGCCGCTGCGTGCCCGATGTCGCATCGCTGCCAGAGAAGGTCGACCTATTTGTGCTGGTCATTCCGGCGGCACAGGCGCCCGCATGCATAGCGGAGCTCGCCGAGCTGGACAAGGCAGAGTCGGTCATAGTCATTCCCGGAGGTCTCGAGGAGAAATCGGGCACCGAAGCCATCGTCGCCAGAATGCGGGCTGCGCTCGACGCCTCACGATCAGGACCGGGCAGGGGACCGCTCCTCAATGGCGGAAACTGTCTGGGTGTCCGATCCGTGCCCGGCAAGTACAACACCCTGTTCATACCCGAATACAAGCTGCCGATGCCGACCACCGCGGTGGCTCCGGTCGCGTTGCTGTCGCAGTCGGGCGCGTTCGCGATTTGCAGGGTGTCCAAGCATCCGGACCTGAATCCCAGGTACATCGTCACCTGTGGCAACCAGATGGATGTCACGATTGGCGACTATCTGGAGCGCCTTGCGGAAGATACCTCCATCGAGTTGTTTGCCGTGTACGTCGAAGGCTTCAAGCCGCTCGACGGACTCAAGGTGCTGCGGGCGGTCAGGCGCATCACGGCAAGCGGGCGGCGCGTCATATTCTACCGAGCCGGACGCACTGCCGCAGGAGCCGCCGCCAGCGCCAGCCACACCGCCAGCATAGCGGGCGACTACCCGGTAACGCGCGCCCTCCTGGCCATGGCCGGCGCCGCCGTCGTCGAGACGCTCGACGATTTCGATGATGCGCTGACCTTGTTCGCCGCATTCGCCGGCAAGACGGCTCGTGGTGGAAGGCTCGGCGCGCTATCCAACGCGGGCTTCGAGTGCGTCGCCTTCGCAGACAACCTGGGCCGGCTTTCAATCGCCGAGTTTGGTGGCGAAACAAAGGCCCGGCTTGCGCATGTGATCGATGCTGCCAGGATAGGCGAGATTGTCGACGCGCACAATCCGCTGGACATAACCCCGATGGGTGACGACGCAGCCTATTACGATTCCTTCGAAGCGATCATTGCTGATCCAGGCGTCGATGTTGGCATCGTCGGTATCGTACCGCTGACCGCCAGGATGAACACCTTGGCCGCAGGCACCGGCCATGCGGAAGATGTCACCCGCGATGATGCCTTGCCCGCACGCTATGATGCCCTGTTTGCACGATCGGCCAAACCATGGGTCGCCGTCGTCGATTCCGGCGTTCTGTACGACCCGCTCTCCGCTGAACTGGCGCGCCGCGGCATTCCCACGTTCAGGACGGCAGACCGTGCGCTCAGGATGCTCAACCTGTGGCTTTCGGCGACCGGGACCGCGACAGGATCTTCCGCGACAGAATCTTCCGCAACGTGAGCGGCGCGTAACCTGTCGGCGCCTTCGGGCGTTATATGTGTGATTCCTCCTTGTAAGGGAACCGGGACCGCACCACAGCGGCTCCGGTTCTTTTTTATGGATGTTCTCCCGATTTCATGGGCGGCTTCGATGCGGCACGGGTTGATGGCAGCCTGGGTTCTGGATACGTGGCCGTGCACTTCCAGCCCCGAGCACAGGCTCGATTGTCGGGCGTCCTGCATGCCTGGCGCCCGACTTGCCTTGAAACTGAGCGCCTCTTCCGCATACAATGCCATCCGCGGAGCACGTCGCGACGGCGCCCGCGAAGGAGTGAGCATGAGCCAGGAAGATACCGGGGCCACAGATATTATAGACGAGGAAAGCGCCCGGAAGGCGCTGAGCGAACAGCAGATGGTTCGCCGGGAGAAACTCGCCAGGCTCCAGGCTCAAGGGTGCGACCCCTTCGCCATAGTCACCTGGAATCAGACGCATCACTCGATGGAGATAAAAGAGAAGTTCGAAGAACTCGAGAACAAGGATGTGTCGATCGCCGGCCGCGTCATGAGCTTCCGCGACATAGGCAAGGCAGCCTTCATGGACCTGCAGGACCGCGACGGCCGCGTGCAGGTCTACCTCAACGCCGAGGCACTGGGCGCCGATATCTATGCGCAGGTCAAGACCTGGGACCTTGGAGACATCATCGGTGTCGAGGGCTACGTCTTCAAGACCCGTCGTGGCGAAATATCGGTGCATGCCAAGCGGATGGTACTCCTGACCAAGGCGATAGAGCCGCTTCCCGAGAAGTTCCACGGGCTCAAGGATCCGGAACAGCGCTATCGCCGTCGCTACCTGGATCTGGTGATGAATCCACAGGTGATGGAGACCTTCAAGAAGCGCACACAGATCATCCGGGCCGTCCGCGAGTATCTCGACGATCGCGGTTACATCGAGGTCGAGACGCCGATACTTTCGACCATCGCCTCGGGCGCTGCCGCGCGTCCATTCGTCACCAAGTCCAATGCCTTGAACCTGCAACTGTACCTGCGCATCGCGACGGAGCTGTACCTCAAGCGCTGCATCGTCGGCGGCATGGAACGCGTGTACGAGATGGGCAAGGACTTCCGCAATGAGGGCATCGACATCAGGCACAATCCCGAGTTCACGATGATCGAGCTGTACCAGGCCTATGCCGACTACAACGACATGATGGAGCTGTGCGAGAACATCTGCGCGTACGCCGCCCAGAAGGTCTGCGGCTCTACCACCGTCACGTACCAGGGCACCGAGATACGGTTCGCGGCTCCGTGGCGCAGGTTGACGATGATCGACGCGGTCAAGGAATATGGCAACATTGATTTCTCGCAGGTCAAGACCGACGAGGAAGCCCGCGCCCTGGCGACCGAGAAGGGCCTGACAGACGAGCTCAAGAAGAAGCTCAAGGACTGCAGCAAGGGAGACATACTCAACGCGGCCTTCGAGAAGTACGCCGAGAAGGAGCTGATCCAGCCGACCTTCATCATGGACTATCCCGCCGACATTTCGCCGCTGACCAAACAGAAGCCCGGTGATCCGACGATGACCGAGCGTTTCGAGGCCTTCGTCTACGGCCGCGAACTGGGCAACGCCTACTCGGAGCTGAACGACCCGATCGTGCAGAACGACCGCTTCCAGCAGCAGGCCAAGGAACGCGAACTCGGTGACGACGAAGCGTACATGTTCGATGAGGATTTTGTGTCCAGCCTTGAGGTTGGCATGCCGCCGACCGGTGGCATGGGCATAGGCATCGATCGACTGATCATGTTCCTGACCGACTCGTATAGCATCAGGGACATCATCCTGTTCCCGACCATGAAGCCGATCAACCAGTAGCATCGAATCTTCTGCGCTCTTTCAATCTCGGACGGGCGCGGTTATACTGAATGCCGCATGGCAACAGCACACACCGACCTGTCCGACATTGTAGCGCTCCTCAAGCGGGCCGACTTCTTCACGCGGCTGCTCCCCGACGACCTGTATTGGCTTGCATCCAAGTCCGAGCTGGTAGCGTCACCCGCGGGTACCGTGCTGTTCAGGCCCGGCGACAAGGCGCTGCGGTTCTTCATCGTGCGCTCGGGTGCCATCGTGGTTTCCAGGATCGATGGATCGGGCCGGACCGAAGAGATGGCGCGCTTCGTCGAAGGCGACGTGCTTGGAGACTTCGATTTTTCACGAGGCGCATCGTATGACGCGATGGCCGCGAGCGCCGATGACGCAGAGGTCCTCGTGTTCCCGGGGCGAGGCGAAACGATGGACGACCTGGCCCGCGAGCGGCCGGACGTCGCGGCGCGCATACTGTTGCGCTCGGTGGCGATGATATCGGCACGCGTGCGTTCGACGCAGCGGCTGATATCGGACAATGCGCCGTGGGTGCGCGAGCTCAGGCGCCAGATGTATACCGACGCCGCGACAGGCCTCTGGTCGCGGGCCTTCCTTGATGAGGAGTTGCCGCGATCGATCGAGCCGCCGGCGGCCATTGTCCTCTGCAAGCCTGATCACTTCAAGGAGCTGTGTGATGGGTGGACGCATGCGGCCGGTGATTTCGCCATGCAGCGTATCGGCAGCATCCTGAAGGATGAGGCCAGGTCGCTGCGAAATGCCTGGGCGATCAGGCTGCGCAGCAATGAGACCGCTATCATCGCGAGTGCCTGTGGTCATGTCGAGGCGCTGGCTCTGGCGGAGCGCATCGCTGGCGCCTACTCCCGCATCGACCTTGCCGCAGTAACCTCGAGCCAGGAATTCCACCTGAGCGCAAGTGTCGCCGTCGCCTCGTGGCCGGCAGATAGCCCGGATCTGCGTGAGCTTGTCGACCAGACCTATGGTCTTCTGCTGCGGGCCTGGAAGGATGGAGGAGCGCGCATCTATAGCCTCGCAGACTCGGCTGCTGCGGTTGACGGTGCGGCCCGGAGCTCATCATCATGAATCCCATCGTCGAATCGATCAAGGATACGCCGCTCTTCATGGGAATGAGCGGGCTTGAGCTCAACGCGGTATCGGCGTTTCTTGAACCCCGCCGGTATGTGGCAGGGGCGGTGATAATCCGCAAGGGCGATCCCGGCACCGAGATGTTCATTGTCAGGTCAGGCAGGGTCGCGTCGCTGTCGGTTGATGGGGACGGCAATCAGCGCGTGCTGTATCAGTTTGGTCCCGGGCGATTCTTCGGCGAAATGTCGATCATAGAGAACGAGACGCGGTCCGCAACCTGTACGGCGCTTGAAGACACCGAGTTGCTGGTGCTGGACGGCATCGATTTCTACCGGCTGGTCTGGGAGCATCCGATGATAGGTTCGCGCATGCTGTCGTCGATGGCACGGGTGATGGCCGGCTGGCTGGACGAGGCATCGGGCTTCCTGCACGACCTCGTGCGGTGGGGTGAGACTGCGAGAAAACGGGCGGTGACGGATGGGCTTTCCGGGCTGTTCAACCGCAGGTTCATAGAAGAATCGGCGCGTGCACGGTTTTCGCGCGGTTCGGGAGAGCCGCCGACCTGTTCGGCGCTGATGCTCGATCTGGATCGTTTCCATCTGCTCAATGAACGCTTTGGCACCGAGGCCGGCGACTCGATCATATCGACGGCAGGAGCGGCCTACAGCCGCCTGGTGCGGGATGGCGATGTGGCGGCACGACTGGCTGGCGATGAGTTCGCCTTCTTCCTGCCGGATGCCAGTGCCGACGAGGCGATAGCGGTGGCCGAGCGCATCCGTTCCGAGACCGAGGCCCTGTACCTCGAGTTCCGCGCCGGAAGCGGTGCGACCCCCAACCGCGTATCGCTGAGCGCGAGTATAGGCGTTGCGACGAGTCCTGGAGATGCAGCCGATGCCCAGATGCTGTTCGCCGCAGCCGATCAGGCGCTCTTCAGGGCCAAGGAATCGGGGCGCAATCGCGTGGTCCGCTATACTCGCTGAGTAGTATCTTACTATTGATGATCAACTATGCTGCGCGCGTGATCGGCTCTCTGTCGCTGATCAACCGCGATGTCTGGAACTCATGCCCTGCAGCGGCTGTGCCCTTCCTGTCATGGGACTTTCTGGCATTGCTCGAGGCCTCGGGTTCCGTGGGGCCGGGGACAGGCTGGACTCCGGCACATGTCGAGGTGTCGGCGGGCGGTCGGCCCGTCGCGTGGGTGCCCGCCTACGTGATTTCCGGTTCGGCCGGCAGCTTCGTATGGGACGATGGCATGGAAGAGGTGGCCGCTTCGGTCGGCCAGCACTGGTTTCCCAAGCTGGTCGGCACGGTTCCATTCACGCCGGCGCCGATCTGGCGGCCGGTCGTCCTTCCCGGTCAGGACGAGCCATCGGTGCTCGCGGCCTGTCTTCAGGCGCTTGCCGAGTTGGCCCGCGACGGCGGGTTTTCAGGCGTCCATCTGCACTGGGTCGATCCATTGGTTTCGGCCTCGATCGCTTCGATGTCGACAGACACCGCCGGGACCGGATGGCTGCCGTGGCACCGTCAGGTCTACCGGTGGGATAACCAGGGGTATGGCTCCTTTGATGACTTCACGGCGTCATTCACCAAGAACATGCGGCGCAATGTTGCCCGAGACCGGGCCGATGTGGCGGATGGCGGGGTGTCGGTACGGATGATCGCTGGTGACGATGCCGACGCCTCGATGTGGCACCTGATGTCCACCTACTATGACCGCACCAATGGGAAATTCGGGCCGTGGGCGGCGCGTTTCCTTGATCCGCGCTTCTTCGAGCTGGCACCCGGGTACATCGGGCGCATGGTGCGTTTCTCGGCGGCCTTCCGCAGCGGTTCGCTCTGTGCTTCGCCCGGGTGTTCTCCGGGGTGCGCGCCCGAGCCGATTGCCCTGGCCTTGCTCTTCGAAGGCGCCGGTTCATTGTGGGGTCGCTACTGGGGTTCGGGCATCGATCTGCCGGGCCTGCACTTCGAGACATGCTATTACGCGCCGATCAGGTATGCCATCGAGTCGAGGCTGGCCAGTTTTGACCCGGGCATGGGCAGTGAGCACAAGGCGCGGCGTGGCTTCCGGTCATTGCTCGCTTCGTCGCTGCACCAGGTCTTTGACCCACGTCTGCGGTGCATCTTCGCCGACGCCGTGGACCATGCGAATACCGGCGAGGCGCAGATGGTCGATGCGCTCAATGCGGAGCTGCCGTTCAGGCGCGAACTTCGCTAGGCGTTGCCTCTGCGTTTGGACACGGCCTTCTTGAACCGTGGCCCATCTTCGCCAGGCGCGCAGAGCCATCGGCCCGATGAGCGCTTGTACTCTGCCGCGAATTCTTCCATATCCGCCGACGCATAGTCGAGCAGATCATCCGGTTCCCATCCGAGTTCCAGTGTCGTCTCTTCGCCCTCCGCCAGGGCCCGCGTCCACGCGCCCGACACGCGCACCAGATCGAGGGCGGCGTCACGGGCGCCAGGGTCGCCATGCGGCGGCTTCTCTGCAAACGACGCCAAGAGGAAGCCAAGCTGCATGGCCTCTATGGCAGCGTGGCTCGCGTCGGGGCCTGGATCGGGCTGCGTCGCAGCCCATTCTGCAAATCGGGTGAGCAGCGCCGACGGGCGCATACGCATGAACGCTGCCAGCGTCCTGAACCACATCACGGCGCGCCCGTTCGTGTAGAAGAGGTCGGTGGCGCGAGCCAGCGTCTCCGCCGTATCCAGGTCGCCAGAGGGGAATTCCGGTGTCGATCTGACCAGGTACGGCGCTGCCGGGTCATGGGCGATGCCAAGGCGCGCAGCGTCATCGGCGAGTGCCGTGCCCGGCAGTACGGCCAGCCTGAATACATCCAGGTGGTTGGGGCCGAGCGCCAGTGCAAAGTCCAGGCTGCGCCTGAAGCCAGCCAGGGTGTCGCCGGGCAGGCCATAGATCAGGTCCAGGCCATAGAGTATGCCCGCCTCGTCGAGCAGGGCTATCTTCGCGGTAAAGACGTCCGGATCGATGCTCCGGTTGACGTTGGCCAGCACCCTGGGGTCGGCACTCTGCAGCCCTATCTGCACGGCGCAGTTGATGCCTGCAAGCAGCTCGGCCTGCTTCGCGCCCAGAAGTTCGGCGCGCAGTTCGATCATATACCGCAGGTCGGGACCCGCCTCCTGGAACACGTGCACTGCGGCGGCCATCCTGCGGGCGTCCGCATTGAAGGTAGGATCGAGGACGAATACTTCCTCTACGCCGGCCCTGCTGAAGCGCTCGATTTCCTTTCGTATGGTATCGATCGGGAAGTGGCGCAGGCGCGCTGTTCCCTTGGACTCGAAGCAGAACGAGCAGTGGTATGGGCAGCCGCGGGTCAGTTCGAGCGCGGCGCCGCCCCATCGCGAGGGGTCGAGTGTTCCGTCGAGCCATGGCGATGTCAGGCCGGCAGGGTCGAGCAGCGCCGCCCTGATGATGGGCCCTGGAATCGGACTGCCTTTCAGCACGGCCGACACGATGTCGACCATCGCGGCCTCGCCTTCGCCAGCGACGACGATGTCGGCGATTCCGCTGGCGGCCAGCCGATCCGGATCGGCGCTCGCGTCCGGTCCTCCGGCTACGATGATGATGCGCGGTCGCCGCGCCTTGATGAGGCGCGCCGCAGATTCAAGGAGGCGCGAGTTCCAGGAGTACATCGACAGTCCCAGTATGTCGGGCGCTGTTTCCAGGGCCTTCGCGGCCAGGGCTTCGGCGCTGTCCTGGGCAAAGCCTTCGACGATGTGTACCTGAATCGATCGGGCCAGCGCGGGAGCAGCCTTGAGGGCGGAGGCGACCCGTGCGGCACCGAACGGTGCGGCACGTGGACCCGGCTCCACGGCGGCGGTCAGGAATGCGACCGATACGGTCGCTGCCGCGCTCACGGGCGCCCGCCTGCCGGCCCACCGGCGCGCCCGCCGGCGCGAGTGAATTTTGTATCGGCCATCGTCGTGCGCTCCATCGTGTCCCCTTGACCGCCACGCCCGTGCGGGGCTTAAGTGTGTCCAGTATGCCCTTCATTCAATCGATAACGCAAGTCGACGGTTCCGCTCTTTCAGCACTGCTCCTGCTCGTCATCGTCATGGTCGCGTTCGTGGCGGCGATCGCGCTGTGGCTCGGGCTGGTGCTCGGTCGGCGCTCTGGCCGGCTCGAGGCCGAGCGGCGGTCCAGGGGTGACGAGCTTGCGGCCCGTGATGATGCGGTGCGGCGCTCAAGGGCCGTGCTGACGGGCCAGATCGGTGAACAGCTGGCACCGTACTTTCCCGGCTTCCCCTGCGATCCCGCCGATGCGCGCTTCCTCGGCAAGCCGATAGACTTTGTCGCGTTTCCCGGAGCCTCGGGCGGCGTTCCGGGCGAGGTGGTCTTCATCGAGGTGAAGACCGGCGATGCGCGCCTTTCGGCACCGGAGCGGGCGCTCAGGGACGCGATCGAAGCCGGGCGTGTGCGCTGGGTAGAGTACCGTCTGCCGGTCGGCGGGAAGTCCGGGGCCGGGCGATGATCGACGTCTTCATTCTCGACACGGAAGAGCGCATCAAGGCCTTTACCCACCCCTACCGCATGAAGCTGGTCCATGTCTTTCGGGAGACGCGGCGACCGATGACCGCGACCGAGGTGGCCAGGATCATCGGGGATGGCCCGGGCCGGGTGCACTATCACATGCGCATTCTCGAGGCGGTGGGTATCGTCGCCGTCGTCCGGACCGAGACGGTCAATGGCATCATAGCGCGCTACTACGAGCCGACGGCGCGCCACTACAGCGTCGCCGATGCGGCCAAGGGCACGGTCGGCGGCGAACCTGTCCGTGACGAAGTGGCGCGCATGATAAGCCGGCGCTTTCGGGATGGGCTGCGGGCCTTCCTCGACAGGACGATAGGCGATTCGGAAGGCGGCGCCGACAGTGGTGGCTCGACAGGCCCGGACCGGGGCGACGCGGCCTTCCTGTTCGAGCATGTGATCCATTGTACCGATGCGGAGTGGCTCGCCTTCCGGGAGGCCATCGAGCAACTTGCCGCACGCCATGCCGAACCGCAATCCGGTTCACGCGCCCGGCGCATCTTTGTCGCCGGCGCGACCGACCGGCCAGCCGGGTGGTCACGAGCGCCCGCAAAGCCGCGACCACGGCCTGACCGGGACTGGCCACCACATCCGCAGCCTGAGCGATAAGCGATAAGTAGCTGTCCGATCGACCTTGTCGGCCTGGAAGTGCGCCGCTATACTGCCTGCCATGTTCGATCCACCCATAGTAGCCAGACACGAGTACCGCGTCGCCATCATTGGCGGCGGTGGCACCGGCGCTGCGCTGGCCTACGACCTCGCGCTGCGCGGCTTCATGGTGACACTCGTAGAGAAGGGCGAACTGACCTCGGGCACGACGGGCCGCCACCATGGCCAGCTGCACTCGGGAGCCAGGTATGCGGTAGGCGATCGTTCGATAGCCCGCGAGTGCATGGAAGAGACGCTGACGCTGCGGCGTATCGTTCCCGATGCGATCGAATACAACGGCGGCATATTCGCCGCCCTGAGCGGCGACGAGGCCGACTATGCCGCGACCTTTATCGATGCCTGCCAGGAATCGGGGATCCCCGCGCGCGAGGTTCCGGTCAGCCATGCGCGGTCGTGGGAGCCAGCCATCAATCCCGCGGCGCGCCGCACGGTCTGGGTGCCCGATGGTTCATTTGACGCCTATCGCGTCCCCATGTCGTTCTTCGCCGCGGCCAGGCGGCTTGGTGCAGTGATGCGGCCGTTCACCGAGGCGGTCGGCATCGATGTCACCGCAGGCAGGGCCTGTGCCGTCATCGTCAGGCCGGTCGGATCGACCCAGGACGAGCGCATCGAGTGCGACTATGTGATCAGCGCCGCCGGCGCCTGGGCCGGTTCGGTCGGCTCGCTGGCTGGCCTCGACGTGCCAATAACCCCGGCGCCTGGCACGATGGTTGCCGTCCGGGGCCGCATCGCCGACATGGTCATCAGCCGGCTGGCTGTCCCTGGCGATGGCGACATCATCGTTCCGCAGCGCGGCCTGTCGATCATAGGAACAACGCAGCGGCGGGTTGACGATCCCGATGTCATCCTGCCCCATGATGATGATGTGCAGTTTCTGTTGTCGCGTGCCGACGAACTCGCTCCTGGCTTCTCGTCACGGACGATACACGCGGTGTGGGCGGCGGCGCGACCACTGGCCGGGCGCACGAGCGGCGATGGCAGGAACATCAGCCGTGACTTCATGGTACTCGACCATGAGCCCGAAGGGGTCGCCGGCATGGCAACGCTGATAGGTGGCAAGGCGACCGTCTTGCGTGCGATGGCGCAGAAGGCGGCCGACCATGTCTGCGCGGCAGCCGGTTTCGATGACCCATGCCGCACGTGCGACTTTGTACTGCCTTCGTGGCGCGACTACTACCGGGAGGCAGGCCGATGACCAGTCTGGTTCTTCGCATCAGTGATGGCGCGTCCACTGCGGAGTTCCGGGTCGAAGCAGAACCGCATCGGACGGTGCTCGACCTTCTGGAGCGCCTCCGTACAGGCAACGTGCGCGTACCGGCCTACCGCCACTCCTGCCACCACGGTTCGTGCGGCACCTGCGGGGCGATCATCAATGGGCTGGCATCGCTCATGTGTCTGACTCGTGTCAGCGATCTGTCATTGCCCCGCCCGCACCTGCCTGGCGGTCCTGCTCTCGATCCGGTGCTCGACGACTCGGGGGCCGTAGTGGTCGTGCTCGAGCCGCTTGCCCGGATGACCGTCGTGTCCGGCGTCGCCGTGGAGCCCAGCTCTCTCTTTTCCAATCTTCCGATCGACACAGCCTACCTGTCGGGAGTGCCCGATGAGGGCCGCTCGCCGTTGCCGGCGGACCCCGTGGGAGCCATGGTCATCCAGCCGCCGGCCTCCTGGAGGCCGCTTGGGCGGGTTCGCTTTGAAGGATGCATCGAATGTGGGCTGTGCGTATCGGTGTGCCCTGTTGCGGTGCCGTTCATCGGGCCGGCAGCGCTGGCAGCAGTTAACCGCGAACGTGAAAAGCGGCCTGAACGGGTGGCCGCGATGCTCGACATCGCCGCGGCTCCCGACGGTGCAGGTCCGTGCGCCAGGCACCTCGCATGCTCCAGGGTCTGCCCGCAGGCGGTCTACCCGGGCAAGCACATTCAGATGTTGCGCAATGCACTGACCGTTGTGGCCGCCGCTGGCAAATAGACGGAGAAAGTCGATCCTGTTCCCGGTTCCGATTCGACCTCGACGAACCCCCCGTGCTGTCTGGCTATCAGGTGAACCATCGATAGCCCCAGACCGCTACCCTGGTCGGTCGCCTTGGTCGTGAAGAACGGATCGAACGCCTTGGCGAGCGTCTTTTTGTCCATCCCGACGCCCTGATCGGCCACGGAGAGGACCCAATACCTGCCGGCCTCCGCCTCCGTCTCCGGTGTCACCACGCTTTCGTCCAGATCCTCCGGGTGGAGCGACAGGGTGATCGTCCCGCCTTTCACCGCGCCGATGGGCCTCATGATCGTCATCGAGTGGCCTGCATTGATGACCAGGTTCAGGATCAGCTGCTCTATCTGTGGCGCGTCGCCGCTGATCAGCGCATCGGTCGGAAGATCGGCCAGGCGCACCTTGACCGATCGATCCATGGTCCTGGAGACCAGCTCGGCCACGCGTCTGACCGACTCATCCAGCCGGAATTGCCCCTTTTTCTGTGGCGTATCGATGGTAAATGCCATCAGGCCCCGCACGGAGCTTGCTGCCCTCTGGGAGGACTGGTATATCACCTCCAGCTCCCTTGAGAAGTCGATGGGTTGCGATCCATCACCATCGTCGAGACATGCCCGTATCAGCGAGACCGCACCCAGGATTCCGCCAAGGGTGTTGTTGAAGTCGTGGGCTATCCCTCCCGCCAGGGAGCCAAGCGCCTCCATTTTCTGCGCGTGCGACTGCCGCTGCATCCGCTCGATTGTCAGGGCTGCGATCCGCTTCTGGTCGGTGCTGTCCCGCAGTATGAAGGCCCATATCTCGCCGCTGTCAGTCGGAATCGTGAATACGCTGGTCTGCAGCCATCTGATCTGGCCGTCGCGGGCCAGAATCTCCAGTTCCACCAGGTGGCCCGGAGCGTCGGGGTGCTGCTTCATCGCGTCGGTAATCCGATCGGGCATCGAGCCTTGCCGTGCGTCAGGTGGGGTAAGCTTCGCCTGGATCGAGTCCATCGACGAACCAATAGCCTCATCGGAATGAATGCCGGTCAGTTCTACGAGCGGAGCGTTCCAGTATATGATCCGACCAGCAGCGTCGCTGACCATGATGCCGTCCAGCGAGCGTTCGATGAAGCGATCCATCAGCAAACCCATCACGCGCGGCGAGAATGGCGCCAGGAAGGCATACCGTTCCATCGCGACGTTGACTCCGACGGCCCAGATGCCTGCCCACAGCACCCCTACCTTCGGAAAATCGATTCCCAGCGAGAAGAGTATCGTATCGGTCATGAATCCGCCAAAGAGCGATATGGCATGGACGATCACGAAGATTCTGAGTCGTTTTCGCTCCAGGGGAATCCTGGACCTGAGCCAGGTCATGGCGACCAGATACATGCCGATGAGGTTCAGCCCAAGGTAGTAGGCAGAGAAGGCGCTAAAACCGAGTCCAGCCCTGATATCGACCGACCAGTAACCGGCTCTACGGACTGCACCCATCAGCAATGGCCATGACAGGAGGTAATAGAAGGCCAGTGCGGACCCGTATACGGTCGCCAATAGCAGGGCCTTGAAGGTGCCCTTCATCGTGCGGGTCGACTCGTTGATCTCCAGCGCAAAATTGACACCGATCGCCGGGAAGAATGGCCAGCTCCAGCTCAGGGCTCGTGACAGGGTCACGGTAATCTGCGGATTGTCTGCTGCATATGAAACGGCAGCCTGCAGGGCCCAGGCGGCCAGATCGAGGCACAGCAAAGCCGCAAGCCTGTTGGTTATCGCCTTGGGCGATAGCTTCCAGATGCGGTATGCGCTGGAGACATAGACCACCAAGGCAATCAGGGCCGCCCTGGAGAGCCAGAATGACGAAAATGACTCTCGCACGATGCGCTACTCCGAAACGGACGGACTTTCTGAAACCAGAACTACTATACTCCAGGTTTGGTTCTTGTAAAGTCGACAAGTGCCGTGCCCTGACCACTCTTGACGCGACCATGCTGTCCGGGTTATATACTCTCTCACATTCGGGCCCGGATGGTGAAATTGGCAGACACGCTAGTTTCAGGTACTAGTGCTCGAAAGGGCTTGGGGGTTCAAGTCCCCCTCCGGGCAAAAAGACAGATTGCGCTCCGCGCGGTCTGTCTTTTTTTATAAGCCCGGAGGGGGACTTGAAGCGTGGCCGCCGGACGGCGGCACTATGAAACGATTCCTTGCACCGGTGCGCGAAGCGCGCAACCAAAGTGAGCGCCGCATTCGGCCGGATGTCGCTGCACCGTGCTACTCGTGGAGCCGGGGAGGTTCTTATGCCCTTCAAGATCCAGGATACCCAGCTTGTTTCTGCTGGCTTCTACCTGCTCAACTCTGGATATGTAGCAAGCTATCTCCTCGATGCGGGAGACTCGCTGGTGGCGTTCGATACAGGAATGTCCCGGAAGATGCTTCTCGCGCAGATGGATATACTGAATCTCGATGCCGCAAAGGTTCTGGATGTTTTCCTTACCCATTCCGATCCAGATCATACAGGCGGGATCAAGGCATTCCCGAAGGCCACAGCCCACATATCCAGCGCAGAAGTGGCAATGCTCGACGGGACGACTCCGCGCTTCTTCGGCCGGGTGCACAGCAAACCCTTGCCATTCGCGTACGAAACCCTCGATGATGGTCAGGAGATCAGGATCGGGTCTGCGAAGATCACGTGCATGGCAACGCCGGGTCATACTTCCGGCTCGATGTCGTACCTCATCAATGACTCCATCCTCGTTGTCGGCGATGAGATGAACCTGAAACAGGGCAGAGCCGTGCTCGACATGAAATTCATCAGCATCGATAATACGAAGAGGAAGGAATCCTTAATCAGGCTTGCCCAGATGAAAGGGGTAACGCTGCTTTGTACGGCCCATTCTGGATACACGGACGATTTCGATGCTGCCATGGAAGGCTGGGTATGATGTAATTCGGGCGCATCGAATGTGCCTTGAGATGGCCCTCTTGCCTGTTCCACGATCCCTGTGTTCGATCCGTCGACCTCTCGGACAAGCATGACGCCTGCGCATGGCCCGGCATGTGGAGACTCCCTGCGGGACGGGGTCGAGCCTACCCCCGCAATTGCAAATTCCTTCGGACCACCTATACTCTGTACCGGGGCCTGTAACGGGAAGGTAGGAGTGGTGGAAACAGCCGGGACTACAAGGAAAACCATCCTCCTCGTCGAAGATGAAGCCATTCTCGCCATGAGCACCAAGATGGCTCTTGAGAACCATGGATACGCCGTGATGACCGCCGGGAGCGGTGAAAGGGCCGTACAAGCGGTATCAAGAACTGCAGCCATCGATCTGATACTGATGGATATCAATCTGGGCATTGGTATTGATGGCACCCAGGCAGCCGCGCAGATCCTCCAGGACCGTGATGTACCCATCGTCTTCCTGTCGAGTCATACCGAGCCTGAAATTGTCGAGAAGACCGAGAAGATCACATCGTATGGCTATGTGGTCAAGAATTCATCCTCTACGGTACTCGATGCGTCGATCAAGATGGCCTTCAGACTCTTCGACGCCAAGTTGGCGGCCCAGAAGAAAGAACAGCTGATTTACGAGCACGAAGAGAAATATCGGCTACTCCATGAGCATGCGGGAGTCGGCATTGGCTATTTTGGCCCCGATGGCAGGGTCTTGTCCTTCAACCGACTCGCCGCAAAATACCTCGAAGGTGTTCCAGAGGATTTTATAGGAAGATCAATCGATGATTTGTTCACCGAGGCAGAGGGAAGAGCCTGTCACGAGAGGATACGGATGGCTGCCTGCTCGGACCGCCCCCTTGTGTTTGAAGGTTCTGTCTCGCTCCCCGCGGGGCGGCGATATTTTCTGAGCACCTACACCAGAATTTCCGACATGGGCGGAAACCTGCTGGGCGTGCAGATTATCTCCCAGGACATCACGAGGAGCAAGCTCGTCGAGGAAGAATTAAGGGCCAGCAAAGAGACAGCCGAGATGCTCCTGAGCATATCAGCCGAAATCATAATATCAGAGGATTTTGAAGGAAACATCCTGTTGCTCAATGAATCCGGGCACAGGCTGCTTGGCTATGAATCACCAGACCTGATTGGCCGGAATTTCTTTGATGTCTGTTTGCCCGATGCCATTCGGGCCGAGGTGCGCGCCTATTTCCAGAATTTGCGCAGTGGCGATATCAGCATCATAGTAACGCACGAGAACGAAGTTATCACCAAATCAGGTGAAATAAAATTGATATACTGGCGTAACGCCATCATCAAGGACAAGAACGGCACTCCCGTTGGCATGTTCAGTTCGGGGCAGGACATAACGGCTCGAAAGGACGCCGAGATCCTGCTTCAGCGGAGCGAGGCCCGACTGGCTCAAGCGGAAGCGATTGCGGGAATCGGCAACTGGACACTCCATCTCGATTCCAGGGTCATGGATTCTTCTCATGGCGCGAATGCGATTTACGGGGTTGATTTTGCAAGCACATCCTTGGCAGAAGTACAGAGGATACCTCTGCCAGAGTACAGGCCGATACTCGACAAGGCCCTATCGGATCTGATCGCACTGGATGTTCCATATAACCTGGAATTCAGGATATGCAGGCCAATCAGTGGTGCCATCAGGCATATCCATTCGGTAGCCACCTATGACAGGAAGGCGAACACGGTATTTGGAGTGATACAGGATATCACCGAGCGGGTTCGATCGGAAGAACTCTTAAGGAATAGCGAGGAACTGCACCGAACCATTCTTCAGACCAGTATGGATGGGTATTGGCTGTCCGACATGCACGGCACCATCCTTGATACCAACGAGTCATACTGCAGGATGAGCCGCTATACACGGCAAGAGCTGCTGGCCTTGCACATAGACACTATTGTAGCCAATGAGTCCCGCGATGAAATTGCCAGCCGCGTACAGCGGATCATGTCAAATGGCACGGAACGGTTTGAATCGAGCCACAGGCGTCGCGATGGCAGCATCATGGAACTTGAGATCAGTGTGCAGTACCTGCCGTTCGGGGGTGGACGAATCGTGTCATTCTTCCGGGACATTACCGAACAGAAGGCCATGGCACGAGCACTGCAATCGAGCGAAGAGCATCATCGTTGCCTGATCGAGAATAGCCACGATATTATCTATACGATGACGTCGGATGGCGTCTTCACCTTTGTATCTCCTGCCTGGACTTACCTGCTCGGTCATCCGATCGATCAGGTCATCGGGAGAACATTTCAGCAATTTGTTTTTCCCGATGATGTTCCGGCATGTCAGGTATGGTTGCAAGACATCATAAGGACAGGGGAGAGGCGTCACGGCATCGAATACCGCGTCAGGCATCAAGATGGCAGCTATCGATGGCATACCACGAGTGCTGTTCCGTTCAAGGATGAGTCCGGCATCGTGGTCGGCTTCGAAGGCACCGCGAGTGACATCACGGGACACAAGCTCTCCGAGGAGCGGATACAAAATCTCCTGTCCGAGAAGGAGCTCATACTCAAAGAAGTGCATCACCGCATCAAGAACAACATGTATACAGTCTCGAGTCTGCTATCGCTGCAGGCTGAATCGCTGGATGATCGTGCTGCCATCACTGCCGTCCGTGACGCCGAAAGCAGGATCAAGAGCATGACTCTGCTCTATGACAGACTATATCGAACAACGGACTTTGCAAGATTGTCTGTCAAGGAATATCTGTCCGCCCTGGTTGACGAAGTTGTGGCCAATTTCGCAAGGGGGCAGAAGATACAGGTCACAAAGAATCTGCAGGATTTCTCGCTGGATGCTGCGCTCGTCCCGCCGCTCGGCATTGCGATCAACGAGCTTCTGACCAATGCGATGAAGTACGCATTTGCAGGCCGGCAAGGTGGCCTCCTCATGGTGACTGCTTGCAGCGCGGCTGGAAATAGTACATTCACCATAGAAGATGACGGAGTCGGCATGCCGGATTCTGTTTCTTTTGATAATCCTTCTGGATTTGGCCTCCAACTTGTTCATGCGCTGGCCGGACAGTTGCATGGAACGATACGCATTGAACGAATCCGCGGAACCAGATTCGTATTGGAGTTCAGGAATGAATATGGTTGATCATGCCCCGTACCTGCTCAGCCTGATTCTGGCATTGTCGATACTGTTCCAGGTGGCATCCGCCATTGAGGCATTGCTGCTTGTCCGGCTGACGGGACTCAGGTATTCGTGGGTCTTCATGTCATTGGCATTGTTGCTGATGACCGTTCGAAGAATTGTGCCACTATGTAGCATACTGGGAGGCGCTGGCTGTGCCGTAGATATGCTGAACGAGACGATTGGCCTTGTTCTTTCGTTCTTCATGTTGCTCGGTGTTCGGGGCATACGGGCAGTCTTTGTCGAACGGATCGCGGCAGAGGACAAGGTCAAGTCCCTCCTGTCAGAAAAGCAACTCATCCTTCGGGAAGTCCATCACAGGATCAGGAACAACATGGGCGTGCTCAGCAGCCTCTTGTCGATACAAGCCAGGAAGGTACAGGAGCCATCGGCACTCGCTGCTCTGGAGGAAGCACAGGGCAGGATTCACAACATGGGGCTGCTGTACGACAAGCTCTATCGCTCCGCCGATTTCTCGGAGTTGTCTGTGAAGGACTATCTAGGAACCCTGGTTGATGACGTTATAGGCAATTTTCCGAACTGCGCCAACGTACAGGTGCACAAGGACATTCAGGATTTTATGCTCGATGCCAAGCGGCTTCAGTCACTTGGCATCATGATCAATGAGCTGCTCACCAACATCATGAAGTATGCGTTTCAGGGAAGGGATGGCGGAGAAGTCTCTGTCCAGGTGCTGAAGGATGGCAATCATGTCAGCGTGATGCTGAAGGATAATGGAACCGGGCTTCCGGAGTCCATCACCTTTACGAACTCCACTGGCTTCGGGCTTCAGCTCATTCATGGACTTGCGCAGCAGTTGAATGGTGCAATAAATATAGAGAGATTGAATGGAACGAAGTTCACCGTTGAGTTTGATCTGTGAATCCACGAGCAGGTGTCATGACTTCGTAGATTGGTCATTGTAAATTTTCCGAAACGCTTTATACTAACCCGCATATATTTCCAAAACATGGTGCTACGCCAGTTTGCAGAGGGGTGCGCATGCGAAGCCGCTCAAGCATAAAAATGTCACTGACAAAGAAAACAGACGACCCCGTGAATGACCGCAGGGATGTGCGCCTGAGCGGGGCGACCGCCGAGACGCTGCTGAATGTGGCTGGCGAGATAATCATGGTGCTGGATGCCGATGGCTTCATAACGCTCCTCAACGACAGCGGTCACAGAATACTTGGGTATGCACCCCCGGAATTGATAGGCAAGAACTGGTTCGAGATCCGCATGCCCAAGGAGATCAGGCCGGAACTGAAGGCATATTTCCGGATGCTCAAGAGCACATCGGCTGACGAGATCGCCATTCATGAGGATGAACTGATCAACACGCTGGGCGAACGAAAGACCATACGATGGCGCAACGCGATACTGCGCGATGATGGTGGATGCTTCATCGGTATGATCAGCTCAGGCGAGGACGTCACCGAGCGCAAGCGCGCCGAGTTCGCTCTGCGGGAGAGCCAGGAGCGGCTCGAGTTCGCGTTGGAAGGCAGCAATCTGGGCGAATGGGACTGGAACCTGCAGACCAACACGATCCAGCGCAACGAGCAGTGGGCGAGGATGCTGGGCTACACCCTGGCCGAGTTGGAAGGCACGCTCAAGCAGAGCCTGAATCTGCAACATCCCGATGACCGTGAACGGTCATGGAAGGCGATCCAGGATCATCTGGAGGGACGGACCGAGTGTTATGATGCCCTGTACCGCATGCAGGCCAGGGATGGCACCTATCGCTGGATACACGATCGCGGCAAGATCATGGAGCGCGACAGGTCCGGCAAGCCGCTCCGCCTGTGTGGCACCCATGCAGACATCACCGACCAGAAGCAGGCGGAGGAACGGATCAGGGCGCTTCTGGTCGAGAAGGAATTGATACTCAAGGAAGTCCATCATCGTATCAAGAACAACATGAACACGATGATGAGCCTCCTGTCCCTGCAGGCTGCCAGCGCAGCCGACCCATATGCACGAGAGGCACTCCATGATGCCGGCAAGCGAATGCAGGCCATGGCGCTCTTGTATGAGGAACTCTACCTGTCGCCCGATTTTGGCAGAACCGAGATTGGCGGGTACCTGTCGCTGCTGGTCGACCAGATCATATCGAATTTTCCCAACAGCCCGATGGTCAGCGTAACAAAGCGTTTTGACAACCTGGTGCTCGATGCCAGGCAGTTGCAGCCTCTCGGTATCATCATCAATGAACTCTTGACCAACACGATGAAGTATGCGTTTGCCGGCAGGAACCGTGGACAGATCACGCTGGGCATAACCCGATCCGAAGATTCCATCATCGTGAGCGTCAAGGATGATGGCATCGGGCTGCCGGAAGCGTTCAGTCTGGAGCGATCAACAGGCTTCGGCCTGCAACTCGTTCAGGGACTGATGCAGCAGTTGCGGGGCACTATGCATATCGACAGCGAACTCGGCACCTCGATAACGTTGAAGTTCAAGCCATAGGCTGGCGCTCCCACCCGATCGTCATCGTTCACCGAACAGCGGCCGCAGTTTTTCCATCGCAGTGTGAAGTCTCTCGCGTGCGGATGGGTCGGAATGCCGGTCGAACATGTCGACCGCTATCCAGAGATCATGTATATCATCGCGCTGGGCAAACAGGAGCATTCCAATATCGGCCCGCGGGCCGTTGCGGCCTCTGGCGGTCGAATCAGTGTGCAGTCTATCGGCGAGCTCATCATACAGGCTGATCATCGTGCCTCCTTAGGTCGGTACCAGACAGTGTACCATCGCCGGCCTGTGCCCGGCATGTTGACAGGGTTACCATGCTGAATATACTTCGTTTCTGCCCAGGGTTCGTTCTTCAGCGACTCTGCATTTTTTTTCTCGCGACAAAAGGCTCGATATGCAACTGGCAACACGCAAGACGCTACTTCTGGTAGAAGACGAAGCCCTCATTGCGATGACAGAGAAGATAGCCCTCGAAAAATATGGGTATGCTGTGCTGACGGTGGGCACGGGAGAACAGGCCATCGAGGTAGCCAGAAGCCATCCGGAGATCGACCTTGTGCTGATGGACATCAACCTGGGTGACGGTCTTGATGGGACACAATGTGCGGAAGCGATGTTGCGCGAGCGTGATCTGCCGATCATTTTTCTGTCTTCCCACAGCGAGCGCGAGATCGTGGAGAAGACGGAGAAGATCTCCTCGTATGGCTATGTCGTCAAGAACTCGTCGATCACGGTGCTGGACGCATCGATCAAGATGGCGTTCAAATTGTTTGACGAGAAGGAAAAGTCAAAGGACCTGAACAACAGGCTGAACGCAACACTACAAGCCATCCCCGACCTGATGTTCGTCGTCAGCAAGGACGGGTATTTCGAGTCATACCACAATGCGCCCAGTACCATCGATCTGGCCCTGGCCTCGGACAGGATCATAGGCAGCAATCTGCGCGACATCTTCCCGCCGGAGGAAGTAGATCGGCAACTGGCTCTGTACAGAATCTGTCTTGAGACCGGGCGCGTGCAGACTTACCAGTACGAACTGGTACTTGACGGCAAGAGAGAGTATTTCAGCCTGCAACTGGCCCGGCTCGACGCCGACCGTGTGTTGTCCACCATTCACGACATTACCCTGCAGGAGGAAGCACTTGCCAGGGAGCAGGCGCTGGCCGAACGCTTTGCGCTCGCGTGCGAGGCCGGCGGGATAGGCATCTGGGAGTACGACCTGGCCACGGGGACCCTCGTGTGGGACGAACAGGCATACAGACTCTTTGGTACGTCGCCGGAGCGGTTCCCGTCGGCCGGCCATGCCTGGCTTGCCTTGGCGCATCCCGAAGATCGGGTGCACAGCGAGGAAGCGTTGCGGCAGGCCTCCGACGGCTCCCATGCATATGATGACGAGTTCAGGGTGATCTGGCCGGATGGATCGGTGCATGCGCTGCGCTCGATCGCCAGGTTGCGCAAGGCGGCTGATGGCACTGCGAAGAGCTTCATCGGCATCAATCTTGACATGACCAGATTGCGCCTCGAGGAGGCGGCTCTGCAGGAAAGCATGGCCATGTTTACGACGCTCTTCAAGACCATACCGTACCCCGTCATGATCGTCGATGCCGAGGAAAAGCGCTACATCGATGCCAATGATGCAGCCCTCCAGAGTTTTGGCTACTCGCATGATGAGATGCTTGGCAAGAATGCTGCCGAACTCGGTGCGGCGAGCGAGCAGGACCAGGTTGCCGTAGACAGGCTGATACAGGAGTCCGGGTACTTCAAAGATTTGGAAATGGGCTATATGACGAAGGACGGCCGCAGGCGCATCGGTCTGGTGTCGGGGCAGCTGGTGCGCACGAAGAATAGATCCTACGTGATCCAGACCGTGGCGGACATAACCGAACAGAAAATGGTGGAAGACAGATTGCGGCACAGCACCGCCGCGCTCGACCTGATCCTGAATTCCTCTGCCGAATCGATATACGGGCTCGATCTTGCCTACCATTGTACCTTCATCAACAGGTCGGGGCTACGGCAACTTGGCTATCAATCAACTACTGAATTGATAGGCAAGGACATGCACTTGATGATTCACCATACTCATGCGGATGGGCGCAAGTTTCCAGTCGAGACGTGCAGAATACACAATGCGCTGAAGGCGGGCGAGAGCGTGCACAGCGAAGATGAAGTCTTCTGGCGGGCCGATGGGACGTGTTTTTCTGCCGAGTACTGGGCCCATCCGCAGATCGAAGGTGGCCAGCTGACCGGGTTCGTTGTGACATTCCTGGACATCTCCGAACGCAAGCGCGCGGAGCATACGATTCAGAACCTGCTGGTGGAGAAGGAACTGATTCTCAGGGAAGTGCACCACCGCATCAAGAACAACATGAATACGATATCGAGTCTTCTGGCAATTCAGGCCGACTCGCTGCCCGACGCCATGGCCCGGGATGCGCTCGAGGATGCCGAGCGGCGGGTGCAAAGCATGGCGCTGCTGTATGACCAACTCTACAGGGGAACCGATGTTACGCAGCTATCGGTCCCCGAGTATATCGGTCCGCTCGCCGATAGGATCATAGCGAATTTTCCGAATGCCGCCGCCGTCAGGGTGGAGAAGAAGCTGGATGATTTTGTGCTCGATGCCACACAGCTGCAGCCGCTGGGCATCTTGATCAACGAGCTTCTGACCAACGCGATGAAGCACGCGTTTTCCGGCCGCAGCGGGGGTGCAATCGTCATCACTGCTACAGAGGCTGGCGGGCTTGTGAGGCTCACGGTCCACGATGATGGTGTCGGCATGCCGACACAGCCCGATCTCGATGAATCGACCGGCTTTGGGCTGCAGCTTGTCAGAGGTCTGGCCGATCAGTTGCACGGCGCACTTCGGTTGGAACGAAACACTGGTACAACCGTGGTGCTCGAGTTCGTGAAGCTGAATCAGAACAACGGGCGGGCCTGAGCAAGGCGGGTTGCCCCGCCCTGCTGGCTACTTCTTGGCCGGTCTTCCCTTTTTGGATGCGGCGACAGGAGCGGCCGTCTTGGCCTTCTCTGCCATCTTGGGCGCCGGTGTCTTGGCCGCTACCTTGGCGGGGGCCTTCGCCGGAGCGGGAGCAGGCGCATCGGCCAGCTTCTTCATCTCCGTCGCAACGACCTGTGCGAGGGCGTTGAGTTCGTCGTTGATCTTTGCAGACTTGGCCTGCAAAGATGCGACACGCTTCGAAATCTGGGCAAACGGATTGACTTTGGGCATGATTCGTCCTTTATGAAACGTATACCGATAGTATCCGATATAAAGCACTCTGGCGCAAGTGCCAGAAATGCATAATGCTTGCCTGGAGAACGATGATGAACATAAAGGCGACATTGACCTACTTCGGACGATCCTCGGTCAGGGTGGTGAGCGCCTCCGGCTTCACCGTGTACTTCGATCCCTATGCGCCTGGTGACTATTCCATGCCTGCAGATCTGGTGCTGGTGACGCACGGGCATGGTGACCACAACGCGGTCAATCTGGTTTCGATGAAGCCAGCCGGTCTGGTACTGGCGCCGCGTGGGGCAGTAGGCGGCTGCGACTATCAGACAATCCATGAAGGCGGCGTTGTGCAGGTGGGCACGGTCAGCGTCCGCGCCGTGGCCGCCTATAACAAGAACCATGACCGGGCGTCGTGTGTCGGGTATGTGGTCGATCTTGGTGGCCTGGTTGTCTACCACGCCGGCGACACCTCGTACATTCCGGAGATGGCTTTGCTGGCTGGCTACGGCATCGATTATGCGTTGCTGCCGACCGATGGCTTCTACAACATGGATGGGATCGAGGCCGCGCGCTGCGCCCAGGCCGTGCAGGCACGGGTCGCCGTGGCGATCCATTCGAGCAAGGACCAGCTCTACAGCGCTGCCAATGCCGCGAGGCTCGTATACAAACACGCGCTTGCGCCCGCACCGGGAACCAGTTTCGAAATGTAAAAATATCGATTGACCAAATAGTGCAAATATCGACTATACTCAATATAGTGGAGGCATTATATGGCTGGAATCCAGACTGTTCTGTGCGGCTTGAATCTCAAGAGCCCCATCATCGTTGGCAGCAGTGGCAAGACCGGGTCGGCAGACCATGTCGCCGAGCTCGCCACTGCCGGCGCAGGCGCCGTTGTCCTCAAGTCGATATTCGAGGAGCAGATTCTCGATGAGGCGGCCAGGGAGGCGGGCAAGGGTGGTGTCGTCTATGGTCAGGAAGACCTGGATGGCTACATCAAGTTCTATGAGAAGAAGCACTCGATAGCGCAATACGCGCGCCTGGTCCGCGACAGCAAGGCGGCGTGTTCGATTCCGGTCATCGCCAGCGTCAATGCGGCGAGCGGCAAGGAATGGCAGAATATCGCGTCCGAGCTGGCCAATGCCGGTGCCGACGCCATACAACTGAACCTGTTTGTGTCTCCATTCGACGATGCTGACGGTCAGGCGCGCATCGAGGACGTCTACACCGACACCGTACGCTCGGTCAAGTCGATAACGAAACTGCCCGTCATAGCGAAGATCGGCAGCTACTTTACGAGCATTCCCGGAATTGTCGGCGCCTTGCGGCAGGCAGGAGCCGACGGCGTCGTGCTCTTCAACAGGTACTACACTCCCGATTTTGACATAGAGAAACTGTCTGCTCTTCCTTCTTCAACGCTCAGCCAGCCTTCCGAATACCTCGTGTCGCTCCGCTGGGTGTCGCTGCTGTCACGGTCGGCTGGCATTCCGCTGGTCGGCGCGAGCGGCATTCATGACGGCAAGGCCCTCATCAAGATGCTGCTGGCCGGCGCTCCGGCCGTCGAGGTGGTCAGCACCGTGTATCGGCATGGTGTGAAGCAGATCAAGGCGATGAACGATGCGCTGGCGGCCTGGATGGACGCGCACGGGCACGCCACGATCGAATCCTTCAGGGGCACGATGGCTGTCGAGCATGGAGCCAACCGCAGCGCTCTCGAACGCTTCCACTACATGAAGACCTACGGCGGTGTGGCCGAATAACGGCCCGGCAGGAATTCCAGCGCATCTTCCAAAATAGAGGATTTACAGATTTTGATATCTGTACTACTATCTATATAAAGTTGAATATATATCGATATGAGTATTATCATGGAGGCATCATGAGACTGAAAAGCGGGTTGCCATTCCTCATCATATCTCTGGCGGTCGTGTGGGTGCTCGTTACGGCGAGTCTCCGCTCCGATGAGCTTTTGATTGGTGGATTGGTGGCAGTGATCATCGCGCTGGCGGTACACAAGATATCGGGAGTCTATTCCGGCATCAGGCTGACGCCGAAGGCGTTCGCCTTCGCCATCGTGTATTTCCTGATCTTCCTGCGGGAACTGGTCAAGGCCAACCTCGATGTGGCGGTGCGCGTCCTCAAGCCATCGTTGCCCATACGTCCTGGCATCGTCGAGGTCAAGACCGGGATGCAGTCCCAGCTGGGCAGGCTCGTGCTGGCGAACTCGATAACACTGACTCCGGGCACGCTGACACTCGATGTGCAGGGTGATCGCATGTTCATCCACTGGATCGATGTGAAGGGCGACGATATCGATGCCTCGACCAAGGCCATCGTCAGTGTCTTTGAACGCACGCTCAAGGAGGTTGTGGAATGATCCTGATCATATCCATGGCGCTGATAGGATTGGCCGCCCTGCTGACCGTCATCCGGCTGCTCCGTGGACCATCGGCCTTCGACCGCCTCGTGGCGTCCGACGTGCTGTCGGTGATAACGGCCGCGTTCATGGCCGTATACAGCGTCTCGACCGGCAGCATCTTCTTCATCGATGTAGCGATCGTCGATGTAATCATCGGCTTCATAGGCGTCGTGATGATAGCGCGTTTCCTGCAGGGGGTACTGAAATGACCATAGTCGGAGACGTGCTGATTCTGCTGGGAAGCATATTCCTGGTGCTCGGCGGCCTTGGCCTGATCCGCATGCCGGATGTCTACAACAGGTTGCAGACCGGGACGAAGGCCTCCACGCTCGGCGCGATGAGCATTCTGCTCGGCAGCGCCTTTCTGGCGCCTGGAATCGCAGCCAAGTCAGTGCTGCTGATCATATTCATAGCGCTGGCCAACCCCATATCGTCAAGCACCATAGGACGAAGCGCCCACAAGGGTGGCGTTCCGCTTGCTCCAGGCAGCGTGCGCGATGACCTGAAGAAGAACGAGGAGGCCAGCTCATGACCACCTGGATCGTACTTGCCGTGTGCTTCTTGCTGGTTCTGATGGCGCTCGCGTCCATCTTCAGTCGATCGCTGGCATCGGCCATCATCCTCTTGTCCACCCTGAGCCTGTTCACCGCGTTGCTGTTCGTGCTGGTCGCGGCGCCCGATGTCGCGATTACCGAGGCTGCGATCGGCTCGGCGCTGACCACTGTCGTGTTCGTGCTCGCGCTGTACCGCACCAGGAACGCTCCGGCGGCCGATGGCAAATCGGCCAAGAATGCCGCTGACGAGAGCAGCGCCTCGGTGCGTCCCGATTCGGAGGTCACCAATGCGTAAACTCGCAGGCATACTGCTGATTGGCGGCTTGCTGTTATACATGGCCTCGCTGGTGCCCGCTCTGTTCGCGCCGAGCGTCCGGACCAGTCTGGATTCGGTCGGCGTACCGATCATACAGTCGTCCGAAGAGGTCAGCGGATCGGCCAACGTGGTAACGGCGATTGTCGTGCAGTACCGCGGCCTGGATACCCTGGGCGAAGTTACGGTGCTGTTCCTGAGCGCCCTCGGCGTCGCGATTCTGGCTTCGGGGCTGCGTGACGATGTATTCAGCTCGATGTTCGCCAAGGACGATGGTGGCTTCATACTGCAGGCCGGCGGCCGGTTCCTGTTCCCGTTCATCATACTCATAGGCGTCTACATCATACTACATGGCCACCTTTCACCCGGCGGCGGATTCCCCGGCGGCGTGCTGATAGCCACCGCGCTGTTCATATTGATACTGACCGGCGAGTCGGCCCACATGCCGCATCGTCTGCTCAACGTGCTTGAAGGCATAGCCGGGCTCGGCTTCATCGGTCTTGGAGCGCTCGGCTTCCTGGGAACCGAGCAATCGTTCCTGACCAATGTCCTGCCCAAGGGCGAATACATGACGCTGTTCAGCGCCGGTTTCATTCCGTTCATCTACGCGATGGTCGGCATGAAGGTGGCAAGCGAACTGACGACGGTGGTCGCGACACTTACCGAAGCTCCGGTGAACACCGAAGCTCCGGTGAATACCGAAGCTCCGGCCCACGGTTCGACACAAGAAAAGGGGCGCCCATGATCTCCACGGCCCAAATACTGTACGCAACATCCTTTGCGCTGATACTGATCGGGCTCTACGCCGTGGTAACGCAGCGCAACCTGATTCGCATCGTGATTGGCCTGAACGTGTCCGATGTCGGCATCAACCTGCTGCTCGTGACGCTCGGCTTTATCGACGGCGGCACGGTGCCGATTTTTGCTCCAGGCCAGACCATGGGCCTGATGGTCGATCCGATACCGCAGGCTCTGGTGCTCACATCAATAGTGATCGGCTTCGGAGTCACCGCGCTGATGCTCACGCTGGTGATGCGCATCTATGCTCACCATGGCACGATAGACGCTTCAAGACTGAGGGGACTCAAATGGTAAGCCCCATGCTATTCATCATCGCACCGTTGGCTGCGGCCTTTGTGATGATCATATTCAACAACCGCGGCCTGGCCATAGCCCTGTCGTTGCTGACGCCGATAGGACTGGCCCTGCTCGGGTTGTCCTGGCTGCCCTTCACGCTGGTGCAGGCCCAGCCGATACTCGTCGCATCGATACCGGCACCACTGGGCATTCCGCTGAGTCTGGATGCGCTGGGTACCGCGATGGCCATACTGGTCTCGGCAAGTGCGCTGCTGGTCGTGCTGTACTCGACGGTCTACATGAAGCACGGCCACAAGCAGGTTTCGTACTATGCCGTGGTCATGCTCCTCCTGACGGCATCCTTCGGCCTCGTGCTGACCAGGGACATATTCAACCTGTTCGTGTTCTTCGAGATCCTGTGCATTTCTTCCTATATCCTGGTTTCATGGGAACAGGATGGAGCGGCCCTCGAGGCATCGTTCAAGTACATGGTGCTTGGATCCATTGGCTCGACGTTCCTCCTGGTCGCGATAGCCCTGGCCTACCGGGTTGCCGGCAGCCTCGATATGGCGAGCGTCGCCACTGCTTTTGCAGCCGCGCCACGTGGCTATGTAGTCCTTGCTTCGGTGATGTTCCTCTTTGGCATAGGCGTCGAGGCCGCGATATTCCCTGTGAATACCTGGCTACCCGACGCGCACTCCTCGGCGCCGAGCTCGGTCAGCGCCCTTCTGTCAGGCTTTGTTATCGAGCTGGCACTGGTCATCACGTTCCGGGTGCTGAGCACGGTATTCGCCGCGGTGAACATGCTGCCGGTGCTGCAGGTCCTCGCTCTTGCCGGCGTGCTGGTCGGTGAGTTCTCGGCCTTTGGCCAGAAGGACCTGAAGCGGATGCTCGCCTATTCGAGCATCAGCCAGATAGGCATCATGCTGTTCGCGTTCTCGCTTGGAACTCCGGCTGGCGCACAGGCTGGCCTGTCGCACCTCTTGATGCATGCCGGAGCCAAGTCGGCCCTGTTCCTGATTGCCGGATACTTCATCGTTCGGACCGGCAGCAGGCTGATAGATGACTACCAGGGGCTTGGCCGGCGCATGCCGGTATCGGCCGCGCTGTTCGGGCTTGCGGCCCTGTCGCTGGTCGGAGCGCCGCCGCTCTTCGGCTTCTTTACCAAGTTCCAGATCCTGTCGGCCGCGGCCGAGGCTGGCGGCGTGATGGCCTGGTTCGGCATCGCGGTCATTCTGTTTGGTACGGTGCTGGAAGCGGTCTACCTGTTCCGCGTGCTCCGCGTCCTGTTCGGGTCGTCGGAACAGACGGCCCGCGCCGAGATGGAGTGGCCGGCCCTGACGGCGGTCGCGCTGTTTGCCGCGCTGGTCGTGTTCGGGGCGCTGCTCCTGCCCACCTTGTCATCCATGATCGGCCCGATAGCCGATGGGCTCTCTACCCTGCACTGATAGGAAGGTATGATGTATACGCAAGCATTGTTATTTCTTCCGCTGATCGGGTTCGGTCTCAGTGCGCTCCTTCTGGGAACCGCGCGTCGCCATCAGGCGATACTGAAGACCGTCGCGTTGATCGGCTTTCTGGCCATTGCGGCCGCGGCGGCGCTGGCCGGTCCGGAGACCGGTAGCCTGCTGCAGGGACCGACCCTGTTCGGCTCCCCGCTGACCTTCGGGCTGACCGACCTGTCGTGGTACTTTGTGCTGATGGTCGCCGGCATATCGCTGCTGACCGTCTTCTTCTCCATCGGCGCGCTCCGCGAGAGCGGGTCGTATCCGATGTACTACGCATGGCTCTTTGCCAAGGTCTTTGGCATGTTTGGCGTGGTGCTGGCGCGCGATCTGCTGTCGTTCTTCATCATGTGGGAGATCATGAGCTGGGCCACGTACTTCGTGATGCAGCAGGGCCGGCAGGAGGCCAAGACCGCCGCTCTCGGGTACCTCGTGTACGCCATCGTCGCTGGCATGGTGCTGCTGGGCGGAGTGATCATGCTCAAGCAGTCGACCGGCAGCTTTGACTTCGATGTGATATCAAAGGCGATCAAGGGCTACGATCTGGCCACGACCGTCGTGGCTCTTGTCCTGATACTGGTGCCGATGCTGATAGAATCGGCGGTCTACCCTATGCATGGCTGGCTGCCTGATTCGTATGCCTCGACCGAGACTTCGATTACGGCATACCTGTCCAGCATATCGACACGAATCGGTGTCTACGGCGTCGTACTGTTTGTGTTCGTGATTTTCGGCATCAAGGTCGTCGACTCGGTTGGCTTCTCCAGCCATTTGAACCTGCGCTCCATCCTGCTGGTGCTCGCGGCCCTGACCGCGGTGCTGCCGACCTATACGGCCCTGTTCCAGCACGATGCCAAGCGCCTCGTCACCTGGCACTCGATAGGGCAGGGCGGCTACATGCTGCTGGGACTCGCGACCGCTTCAACGCTCGGCACGGCCGGCGGCCTGTTCCACATATTCAACCACCTTACGTACGTATCGCTGATAGTGTTCAGCATCGCCGCGGTAGAGTATCGCACCGGCACGACCAACCTGAACAAGCTGGGCGGCCTTATTACCAGGCAGCCGCTCGCGTTCTTGGGCATGCTGTTCGGCATCATCGGCCTGGCCGGCATTCCGCCGATGAACGGCTTCGTCTCAAAGTGGTTCATATACCGATCGCTGATACTGGGAGGTTATCCTTTCATAGCATTGGCGGCGTTCATCGCGACGGTCGGCACGATCATGTCGGTGTACAAGCTGATACACAACATGTTCCTTGGGCAGTTGCCCGAGCGATACAACGACGTCAAGGAAGTGGGCTTCTGGATGCAGGTGCCCATCCTGATACTGATGGCGGTGGTTCTGCTCACCGGTGTCTTCCCGGGCCTCATTCTGCAGTGGGTTGCCAGGATTCAGACGATCATGGGCGTAGCGCCGATAGCGTACACGCTGTCCGGAGTGCAGAGTTCCGCAGGCGACCTGAACATGGCCGTCGTAACGATCGTCTTCATATCATGCATTGTTGTCGCCGCGATCATCTTCCTGATCGGCGGCAAGCGCCGCATCGTTTCGCAGTACGACAATTATGCGGCCGGACACTTCCTGAACAAAGATGTGCCATACAACTTCAATTACCATTTCTACAGTGCCTTTGAGCACATCTTTGATCCGCTGTACCAGGCCGCGCCGGTCAAGACGACCGAGCGCAACCTGGGCCGGCTGGTGCGCATCACCGGCGACTATATCCGCCGATTCTTCACGGGGCAGATCAACACCTACGCGGCGTACTACGTAGCGGCGATCATCGTCGTGCTCGTGATTCTGAAGGGGGTCCTATGAACTCCGGTCTTGGCCTCATCGTCTGGATAATCGCCTATCCTTTCGTGAGTTTTTTTCTGGGCGTGTTGCTCGGCGGCTATGGCCGCAAGCTTACCGCCCGCATCCAGCGCCGCGTCGGCCCCAGCTGGATCCAGCCGTTCTATGACGTCGTCAAGCTGATGTCCAAGAAGACCAATGTCAGCCATGGCTACATGCACGACGTCGCGATGATGATGCTTGTCGGCGGCACGCTCCTGACCATGTACTTCGTGCCGGTACCGGGTTTTCATTACTTCAGCCAGTTTGGCGACTACATCGTCATCATGTACATCATGCTCGTGGCACCGCTGGGCATGGCGCTTGGTGTCGGGCAGACAGCCAACCCCAACGGCAGCATCGGCATAGCGCGCGCTCTGGAGATGCTCGCGGGCTACGAGGTTACCTTCGTGCTTACCTTCATAGGTTTTGCGATGAAGGCCGGAACTACCAGCATGTACGACCTGATGATGCTGCAACAGTCCGGCGGTATCGCCACCTGGGGCATCATCACCAACCCGCTGCTCGGTATCGCGGCGCTCTTTGCCCTCCAAGGCATGATGAACGAGAAGCCATTTGAGGTGATCGTCGCCCCGCACGAGATAGCGACCGGACCGATGACCGAGATGGGCGGCAAGTACCTCGGGATGATGTTCATCCAGCACCTGATAAACCTGGTGGTCGAGCTGACCATCTACATGAACCTGTTCCTTGGCGGAGCGTTGAACTGGTTCGAGTACGTTGTAAAACTCTTCACGCTCTTTACCCTGGTCCTGGTGGTCAACGCCGTATATGGCCGGTTCCGGACCGACTCGGCCTTGCGCTTCTTCTGGAAATTCCCTCTGCCGATGGCGGCCCTGGGCGTGATCTTCATCATGTGGAACGGTAAATAAGGGAGGCTTTCGATATGGCTGAGAAGGAGCTGACCCAGCGGAGCGCCTGGGACAAGGTGCTCGCGAATTTGAGGAAGCGTAGCCTGTGGATGCTTCACTACTGCACCGGATGCGGCGCGGTCGAACTGCCGCCAACGATGACGAGCCGCTTCGACATGGAGCGTTTCGGCATCATGCCGATGGTGACGCCACGGCAGGCGGACATTCTCTTGATTACCGGTTACCTGAGCGTCAAGACGCTCAAGCGGGTGATCCTTATATATGAACAGATGGTAGCACCCAAGTATGTGGTGGGTTTCGGCAGCTGCACGATCAACGGTGGCATGTACTGGAACAGCTACACCACCATCAAGGCGCTGGACCGCTATCTGCCGGTCGAAATGTATCTGGCCGGTTGCATGCCCAGGCCAGAGGCCATAATTACCGGCTTCAATGCGCTGATCGACAAGATAGCCAAAGGCGAGGCCAACAGCTGGAAGGATTACTACGAGAACTACGAGTTCTACCACAAGAACCAGCAGCACGTGTTCGGCGACATCGAGACACACCATGACGTGACGGATGATGGCAAGTACTTCAGAGTTGTGGAGGCGACACGATGAGCGAATTGACCAGAACCCCGAACGCCGGGCGTCCGCTCGCCGCGCTGGGTGCCGCCCGACACGCCGAGGCCATCCTCGCCGCGATCCTGTCGGAGACAGGGGCGGATGGATTCCATGTCAAGGGAGCGCGCAGGGTCGAGGGCCAGGTCCAGGCCGACTCGTTGCACTCGTTCGCGGCCGCGATGAAATCGCGCGTAGGTTTTGAACACCTGTCGGCGATCAGTTGCGTCGATTGGATTGCCCAAGGGGAGTTCGAGCTCGTCTACCATTTCTGGAGCTACCGCGACAATTGCCTGGTATCGGCGCACGTGCGTATCGATCGTGCCATCGCATCGATGGATACCATCACCGACCTGTGGATGCCCGCCTCGTTTTTCGAGCGGGACATACACGAGTTCTTCGGCGTGGTGTTCCAGGGCAACACGGATCTGGAACGATACATATTGACGGACTGGAAAGGACCACCGCCGATGCGCAAGGACTTCGTGAGCAGGGACTTTGCCCATGAGCACTTCCACTACAAGGACTATGAGCCTACCTGGGACGAGATGATCGAGGGCGGCTATCATGGTTCGCGCGGGAAGTCAGGAGGTGCCGAATGAGCAGCATCGTCACCGCCAATGACGGCAAGGACATCATGCCGGGAGCCAACGCCCCCGAAAACCGCGAATACAACATGTTCATCGGGCCCAACCATCCAGGCATCGAAGGCAACTTTGCCCTCAAGCTGACGGTGGAAGGCGATACGATACTGAAGGCCAAGACCGAGGCAGGTTTCCTGCATCGCGGCTTTGAGAAGTTGATGGAGGAGCGGCTCTTCATTCAGAACATTGCAATCGTGTGTCGCATATGTGTACCCGACCCGGATCCCAACGAGGAGAATTATGCCAGGGCGATCGAGTCCATTGCGGGGATCGAGGTCCCGCGCCGCGCGCAGTTCATACGCGTACTGGTTCTGGAACTCAGCCGCATAGCGAGCCATCTCTTTACCTTTGGCGGCCATGCGGGCACGATCGGTCTCTATACCATGCCCAACTGGAGCATATCCGACCGCGATCGAGTGCTTGATCTGTTCGAGGAACTGACCGGTGGGCGCGTGTATCACATCTACAACATGCCAGGCGGCGTCAGGCGCGACTTGCCCGATGGTTTCAAGGACAGGGTCCGGAAGGTCATGGATTTCATCGAAGAGCGCCTGGCCGAATATGATGACCTGTTCTTCAACAACAAGATACTTCTCAACCGTGCCATCGGTATCGGCGTCTTGCCGCAGGACAAGGCCCTGGAATGGGGTGCGACAGGGCCAGACCTCCGTGCAGCCGGGTTCGCCCATGATGTCCGCAAGGATGATCCGTATGAAATATACGGTGAGCTTGACTTTGAGATTCCGACCGAACGCGACAGCGACGCATACAGCAGGCTGATGGTCCGCCGCCGCGAGATCGTGCAATCGATAAGCATAGTCCGCCAGGTACTCGACAAGATGCCTGAGGGATCCGTGTGGAACAAGCAACCAAATCCGCTTAAGTGGCGCGTGCCTGCCGGTGATGCATATGTGCGCACCGAGAGCAGCAAGGGCGAATATGCCTATTACATGGTCAGCGACGGAGGCGTGCGTCCCTATCGCGTCCACGTGCGCGGAGCCAGCGTTACCCACGGCGTCCATATACTGGAACACCTGCTCACCGGCGCCCGCATCGAGGACGCGTCGCAGATCATGTTCAGTCTGGACGCCTGCCCGCCCGAAGTGGATCGATAGGAGAAACCGATGGCCATTGACAAGATAGGAAGCGTTCTAAGGCCCTTTGCCGCACTGAAGAATTTAGCGGAAAAGCCGGATACCATCGATGTACCAAAGCATTACAGGCCGGCGGCCGAGCGGTACCGTGGTTTTCATACCAATGATCTCGACACATGCATAGGGTGCGGCACCTGCGCGGAGATTTGCGACAACGACGCAATACGCATGGTACCAGTCAAGGGCAAGGAAGCCGGCGTCGGCAAGACGCAGTATCGACCGACCATAGATTATGGCCGTTGCTGCTGGTGCGGCCTGTGCGTCGATATCTGCACGACAAATTCCCTGTCCATGACCAGGGAGTATGTGCACATCAGTCCGGATACCAATACATTCTTCATACTGCCTGACAGCAAGGGCATCCACGGCAAGGAGTTTCCCGAAGGCTGGCATGCGGACGAGCAGGTAAACCTGCTTGACCTCAAGCGCGAGCCCATGGAGATGTTGTCGGCATCCGAGCGCGGTGACTCCTTTGTGGAGATAGTCAGGGGTTTCAGCAAGGAGCAGGCGCAGAAGGAAGCCAGTCGCTGCGTATCGTGCGGCCTCTGCACCGCAACCTGCCCCGCCCACATGAACATACCCGAGTATATAGAAGCCATCTGGAACAATGACATTACCGAGTCGGGCCGGCAGATATACAAGACCAATCCGCTGCCGGATATTTGCGGGCGCATATGCACCCATGCATGCGAGACTGCGTGCAGTCTGGGCGTCCGCGGCGAGCCGATTAGCATCCGCTGGCTCAAGCGCTACGCGATGGATCAGATTCCGGAAAGCCAGATGGGCACGCTGCTGACCCAGCGAGTTGTGAAGCAAGGCGCGCACAGTGTGGCCATAGTCGGAGCAGGACCTGCAGGACTTGCCGCCGCATACTATCTGGTGCTGATGGGGTATAGAGTCACGGTTTACGAGAAGTATCCCAAGGCTGGCGGCATGATGCGTTATGGTATGCCCGAGTATCGTCTGCCCTACGAGGCGATAGATAAGGATATCGATTTCATCCTGTCGCTCGGCGTCGAGCTCAAACCCAACACCACGGTCGGCAAGGATGTGTCGCTTGATAAGCTCCATGCCGACTTTGACGTGGTGATCATGGCTACCGGCTTCCATGGGGGCCGCAGCACCAAGGTTCCCGGGACTGAACACAAGATGGTATTCCAGGCCGTCGACCTGCTGGCCCGCATTACAAAGGGTGACGACTTTCCCGTGGAGAAGGAGATAGTCGTCATCGGTGGCGGCAACGTCGCGATGGACATAGCCCGAAGCCTTGCCCGTATGCAGAAGAAGAAGTACGGCGAGGTCAAGCTGACCGTGACCTGCCTGGAGACCCGCGACATCATGCCCGCGGACGATGAGGAGATCGAGGAAGGTACCGAAGAAGGCATCGTGTTCCGGCCCGGGCGCGGCCCCGAGGAGATCATCATCGAGAACGGCGCCATAACGGGACTCAAGACGAGCCGCTGTGTCAGGGTCTTCAACGACCAGAAGATGTTTGCCCCGGAATTCGACAAGAACGACATCCAGGTCTACAAGGGCGCTCAGGTGATAGAGGCGATTGGCCAGGGGCCGGAGTTTGACGTGTTCGCTCCATTCTCCAGCTCGCTGGAGATGGCCGGCCGGCGCGTCAAGGTCGATGAGTACTTCCAGTCGTCACAGCCGTGGCTGTTCATCGTCGGCGACATCATCAAGGGTCCGAACGTGATCACCGGGATAGAGACGGGCCACCAGGCTGCGCTCGGAGCCGACTACTATCTGACGCATCACGAGAAGGACGACATCACCCATATTGACGATATCCTGCGCATCGCTCTGGACTACC
>Ga0209467_1000758_pt1 | contig 36842 bp, 30 predicted proteins | sample Higcelwee11metaG_FD_187175 | JGI IMG/M metagenome (GOLD analysis project Ga0209467, IMG submission 187175) | Freshwater pond sediment microbial communities from the University of Edinburgh, under environmental carbon perturbations - High... | ecosystem: Environmental > Aquatic > Freshwater >... | reverse complement strand
GGGTAGATTATCTACGCGTTACTCACCCGTTCGCCACCAACATTGCTGCTAGTAGACTTGCATGTGTTAGGCACGCCGCCAGCGTTCGTCCTGAGCCAGGATCAAACTCTCCGTTGTTTATTTAAAACATTTTTGCTTCTTGACAGCACTATTCATTAATATATATCAACGAACAGCGCAGGGCCTTCTTTACTTCTTTGTGCTTTTTACTTTTCTTCTTCTTGCCTATTTCAATGAACAACGCCGTTTTTAACAGCGGGTCGTAAATGTATCATTATTTTATTTTGAAGTCAAGTTATTTTTTTTAATATTTTGATATTTTTTTAATATTTAAGAATCTGATTTGAAAGGCTGTTTTCCATCTTGAAAGTTTCACATGTTGTATCTTTCTTATATAACATCATTTATAAAATATTTTTAACCGGAATTTCACTTCTGATTCTTAAGGTCTATCATCTTGACGCCGTCCAATTTATAGTCTTTATCCCGTATCTTTGTGATCTCTTTCATCTCATTAAGTGTATCTTTGATCCTGAATGCCTGTTCTTTGATTACATTGAGATTTTTCTGTACATTTTCATCGTCGGGTAGCAGAGAATTCAGAATGGCTGCCCTTCCGATGATCACCCCCAGAGGAGTATTGATTTGATCGTTCGCGGTAACAGCAGCTTTAGTAATTGATTCGAGCTCTTTTTTCTCAAGCTTTTCCATTTCATATTTTTCAACTTCTGTCATGTCCTTATTGATTATAACCGAACCTGTGATCTCGTCATTCTCGAATATATGAGATATTGTAGCTGAAAAATGTATTCTCTCACTTTTTGAATTCATAATATAGCATGAAATGTTGGCGGTGTTCCTTTTAGATTTAATCGCATCGATTATTGCTAAATGAGAATTGTTCGAATATAGTTCTTCAAGGCGTAGCCCGATAAATCTGTCAGGATTTAGCCCTAATATTTCGCCTAGAGCTTTATTGGCTTTTAGTATCGTCTTATCTCTTCCGACAGTAATAAGCACTTCTCCAATATTCTCAATTATCTTTTCTGAATAGGCTTTTTCGTACTGCAGCTCTGCGGTTCTCTGTTCGACCTGCTTTTCAAGAGTAAGGGCATACTGTTTGTTTTCATCGATCAGATTCAGATTCTCTAAGGCGACTGCGCATTGGTTCCCGAAAAATTTTAATACTTCGCCTGATTCGCTGTTAAAAATACCCGGAATTTTACGATTCTCGACATAGATTATACCCAATACCTTTTCCTCTTTGATCATCGGCACGCACATAATAGACTTGAGCCGCAGATTGATTATACTTCTCTTCACCTCATATTCCTGATCATTAAGAGCATCTTTAACTATTATAACTTCTTTATCCTTTAATACCTTATTAATGACAGTAGTTGAAATTTCTTTTATAGAATCTTCGGGCGTCTGACTGTCCATGTTTAATGAATAGGCAATTTCAAGTTCGCTATCTTTATTCACAAGCATCAGATATCCGCGCTCCGCCCCTGTAAAATCAATTGATTTCTCAATTATAATATGAAATATCTGGTCTCTGTCGTAGGTTGTCATGAGCTTTTCGGTAACACCAAGCACCTGTTGGAGTTTCTTGCTTTCAGTTTCTTCGTGGGTTGGAATAAAGCTTCTCAAACTTTCTATATCCGCGATACTGTTGAAAAAACTTTCTTCGCTGCTGATAGAAAATATATCGCTGTCGCTTGAGCTTACCGGCTCTTTCGATTCGTTTTTATCATTTTCATTCATTTTTTACACCTTCTTTTCTGAAATTATACTTTTTAGAAGATTCATCGCCGATTCTCTTTCGTTGTCAATATCTCCGTTGAGAATAGCGTCAACTATAATTTTCTTGATCCTTCCTACCTCGGGACCCTCTTTCTGATCTAATGCTGCCATGATATCATCACCGTTCACCGGCGGCTTAAAATTCCTTAGCCTGTCTTTTTTTTCTACCTGAATAAGCTTTGTTGATAGCTGATCGAAGTTCTCAAGGTATTTTTTTAATTTATTTTTGTTTGCAGTTGTTATATCTGCCCTGCACAGAGTCATCAGGTCATCAACGCTTTCACCGCCCTCAAAAAGAAGTCTTCTTACTCCGGAATCGGTTACTTCTTCTTTCGCCAGTGAAATCGGTCTGTGATGCAGACGTATTATCTTGCTTACATACTCTGTTATTTGTCCTGACCATTTCATTCTTTTTGCAATACTTAAGAACATCTCCGCACCTTTCTCATCATGCCCGTGAAAAGTCCAACCCTGATCAGATCTATAATACTTGGTCTTTGCCTTTCCAATGTCATGCATCAACGCACCCAGCCTCAGCTGCGGTTTTTCTGAAGATTTTGAAATGTTGTACAGAACTTTTAAAGTATGTATGAATGTGTCTTTATGTTTAATTCCATCCTTTATATCAATTCCCTGCAGATCGGTCAATTCAGGGAAGAGCTCTTTCAGAAGATTTGATTTGTATAGAAGATACACTCCTCTCACCGGGTTTCCGGAACTTAATATTTTGAAAAACTCATCAGAGATTCTCTCAACCGAAACAATTTGTATTCTCTTAATATTTCGCGATATAGCTTCGAATGATCTGGCTTCGATTTTAAAGTTCAGCACGGATGCGAACCTTATGCATCTCATCATTCTGAGAGGATCTTCGCTATATGTAACATCTGGATCAAGAGGTGTTCTGAGAATTCTGTCTTTTATATCTTTAATTCCGTTGAAAAAATCAATTATCTCGTCATTCTCTATTCCGGAAACCCTTGCAGCCAGAGTATTTACAGTAAAGTCCCGTCTCGAAAGATCATTATAAAGAGATGCGTTTTCCACGATCGGTTTTCTTGACTCGGGCGTATATATTTCGGATCTGGCTGATACAAATTCGATAGATTTTCTTTTGTAAACAACTTTCGCGGTCTTGAATCTAGGGAACTTTATTATTCTTTTTCTTCCGAGGAGTTCAGCTACTTTCTCTGCAAATATCAAAGAATCTCCCTCGACCACAAAATCAAAATCTCCTGAATCCAATCCCAGCAGACGGTTTCTTATATATCCTCCGACGATATAGCACTTACTTCCGGTAATTTTTTCTGCCGTGCATACCGCCCTTAGTATTTCAGGATCGATCTTCGTTTTCATAACTAATCCACAAATTATAAATAATTTTGCAACTTGTCAAGTTAAACGCATAAAAATTACATTTCGCTAATCAACTATTAACTTTTTTTTTCTTGACATAATTGCATCTTCTTATTAAATTGTAAGCTAATCATCAGTGGAGGCAGTACTATATTGTTAGTTGTACCTGATGATTGTAGGATGAAAATAGATAATTTAATAAAAAATGGAGAGTTTTATGAAAAAGATTGTTGCCTTTGTCGTTGTTCTTCTAATGGCGATAAGCTTAAGTGCTCAATTTAAAACCGGCATGGCTTTCAGGACCAGGGCTGAGATGTTCAGCATGAAAGAAAGTGAAGCAGTATGGCGCAGGATCACTGATCTGAGATTCAATCCTTACCTTAGCTACACTCAAAATGAATATCTTACAGCGAAACTTGTTTTCGAGATCGGAGACATCGGCTTCGGTAATGCAGCTCAGGGTGGAGCGATCGGAACCGACGGCATTAATGTTGAAACTAAAAATCTGTTCCTGCAGATAACTCCAAACAAAAATCACACTGTGATAGTTGGACTTCAGCCATACAAAGATTTTCACAGCATTCTGCTTGACACTGATATAGCAGGTATTTCATGGAAAAGCAAATATGCGTTATCCGGAAAAGATTTGACTTCTAATTTCGCATGGTTTGTATCCTCCGACGAAAACGAAGAGCTCGTTGACGAGGCTACATATAGCTTTGGCAGCACTGAACTTGTAGCTGATCTTGAATACCAGATCAGTGATAAAATGAAGGTCGGTGTTAACAACATTATGGAGTTCGTGCGTAAACCTACTGCCGATGTAAATGTTCATTTTACCGGACTTAACCTGTGGTCAGCTCCATATTTCGCAGGAACATTTGATAAATTCTATCTTGAAGCTGTTCTCGGATTAAACAACATAAGACCTGAATATGAGGGCTTAAATGATGTAAATGTTGACGGACAATATACACCTGAGCATTCCGGAATTCTGTTGAGCTTGAAAACAAAATATGATATAAATGAAGAAGCTGCGGCAAGATTTAATTTCTTGTTCAGAGACGGAGATAAAGAGTACATGGGCGGATATGCTTCTTACTACGGAATTAAATCTTACTACAATTCCGGTTTGGAGATTCTGACCGAAGCAGGATGCGGACTTGACGGTAAAGATCAGGTTTACAGCCCGCTTACTTACTATCCGAACTATACAGGCAGCACTGATATAAATGTTGTAAACGGTCACGCCGGAATAATTCTTCCCGCGGTTTTCGTTGACTATAACGCTACTAAGCATGTTAAAAACAGCATGAGCTTTATAAACAACCTGAAACTTTCGATGGGTTTAGGTTATGCCGTGACTGTTCAGGAAATACTCAGAGTGGGATCTGACGGCGTCTTAAGACCGGAAAGCTGGATAGGAACAGAGCTTGATTTAAAAGCTGAAGCCAAAATGTGGGATGAACTCTATTTAACTCCTTATTTTGCTATACTTTTCCCCGGCGAGTGGTATGATTACGAAGGCGGCCACGATCCGTTCACTAAAGTCGGTCTGTCTTTAAAAACTAACCTAAAATAAAGGGATAGCTTTATGAAAAAATTGATTTCAATTATTGTACTGATTTCGATAACTGCTGTTTTTGCTCAGGCTAAGTTTGGCATGCAGATGAGACTTCGCTCTGAAATGCAGAATCTTAACTCGACTGACGCAGATAAACAGGTTTACGAAAGACAGGTTGATGTAAGACTGAGGCCGGACATTTCTTATACTGTTAATGACTACATGTCTGTTAAAGCTGTGTTTGAGATCGGTGACATTCAATACGGAAGCGAAGGCGGCGCCCGCGATACTGACGGCAAAAACCTTGAAACTAAAAATATTTTCATGGATATTAAACCAACAAAAAATCATACATTCAGGCTCGGTCTAATGCCCTACAAAGATGCCCACAGCATGATAGTTGACACTGATCTGGCCGGTATCTTATGGATGGGGCAGTTTGAAAAGTATAATGTGGAATTCGGTTGGTTCGCCGCAAATGATGAAGATGAAAAATATCTTTCAGATGAAACTTACAGCTTTGGAACTTCACTTATCGCTTTGAACCAGATGTTTACGATGAACAAATACATAAAGCTCGGAGTCAGCAACCTTTTTGTGATGAACAGAGATGAATACCTGCCTGGCGTAAACCGCGATTATGTCAGTATATTTACTGCTCCAAGGGTTGTACTTGATTTTGGTAAATTCAATTTTGACGCTCAATTCGTGCATAACAACAATTTTGCCGATTATGATGAAGTCGAAGACAATCCTCTTTATACTAATCAACCTCATGACCCTGACAAAACAGGTTTGGGTTTAAGCGCAAAATCTAGATTTGAGTTGGATTCTAAAACATCGTTCAGAGCCAATCTTCTTTTTAGAGGATGTTATGAACACTGGGAGAATTACGAATCATACAAGTCTTTCTATGATACTGGTCTTGAGATAATAAATGAAGACGCAAACGGGATATCCATTCACAACCCAATGAACTCTTTTACATCCTCTAACGGATTCCAGTTGGGTGTTGTTGTTCCATCGGTATTTGCTGATTGGAAATACAAAGAAAACATTACTTTTACAGGCGGATTTGGGTTTATTTTAAACGATCAGAGTTATGAGAAAGTAATGGATGTTTTTGACCCTCAGGAATCAATTAATGATGATATGTTCATAGCTTGGGAAATAGATCTTAAAGCCAAAATCGTGCTTTATGATAGCATGCAAATACTTCCTTATATGGCATTTTTTGTTCCTACGGACAATTTTGTTTATAATACAGCAAGCAATCCTCTAAACTTTACAGAAGATAGCGAGCCTGCTACGGATACGCAGATGAAGATCGGTGCAACTGTAAAGTATAACTTCTAGATAAGTTTGTATGAATAAAAAAAGCGGGAATTTCCCGCTTTTTTTATTTCTTTTATACCTAGAATGGCAGATCATCCACAGGATCGGAATCTTTTTCCGGAACATTGTTTTCCTGCTCAGATGCTTCGTGATCATGATTACCGTCATCCCTTTTGACAGAAAGATTCTTTACGACATTTCCGATTATCTCGGTAATGTATTTCCTGACTCCGTTCTCGTCATCCCATGTTCTGGTAGAAATTTTACCGTCAATAAAAACCGTCATGCCTTTCTTCAAATATTCTTTCGCATATTCGGCCTGCCGTGCAAAAAGAACTATATTGTGCCAGTCGGTTTTTTCTTCCCAGTTTTCGCCTTTTTTTACTCTTTCGCTTGTTGCCAGAGAGAATTTAGCGATCTGAACGCCGCTCGGAGTATATTTCACTTCAGGATCTTTACCCAGATTCCCGATCAAAAAAACTTTGTTTACGCTTGGCATTTACTTCTCCTTTCTTCTATTTAAATATTTCCGATATCTGCATATCGAGAGTAGCACATAATTCCGCATCAAGCTCTCCATTGATAATATACGAAAAATCAAATCCAAATGCATCAAATAATATCGATGTACCCAAAGATAGCCCTCCGAATTTCTCGATCTTATCATTTGCCCCGATCTCTTTTTCAGTTCCGCTAAAGTCGTAACCTGCTCTTACGGTCAGATTCCTTTTTGCCTCGAGTTCGAGTCCGATCGCGTATGTAGATAACTCACTAAAGTAATAATCATACTGAAAGCACATTTTTAAAGGCAGCTTTTCAAGTTCATAGCTGATCCCTGCTCTTATATGGGAATCGATTTCTTCGGAAGAGTCATGGTATTCGTCAGTCTGAAAACCGATATCGAATATCCCTGCGCCCAAAGCCATTTTACCGTCATAAAAACCATAAAAAGATCCTACATCCGCAATAAATCCGCCTGAACTGTATTCTGAAGTAATTGAAGAATAAACATATTTCAGATTCGCCCCCAATAAAATATTCCGGTACATCACTCCCTGAGAAACTGTAAACATTATATCATACGGATTATATTCAAACCCCGTTTCGATATCTGTAAAACTGCCGTAATCAATAGCGCTTAATGAAAAAGCTGTCGAAGCGCCGCTAATTACAAGGTCAGGATAAGCAAATGATAAACTTCCTGAATTAATATCTTCAAAATGATTGAAATATGTCGAAGAGAAGTACATATTTGAGTTCCGTGCAAGAAAAGCGGGGTTACTTAGCGGGTTTGCATATTGTGAAACTAGAACGAAATCAGAGTTACGCAGTCCTGAACTCCTTGAATTGAAGTTCATGTCGCTTATTAGAAAAACTCTTGCGAATATTGAGCACGGTATCAGTAATATCCAAAATCTTTTCATTACAAAGCTCCCGTTAGAACATTAATTATATGCTATTGTTGGTTACAAGTCAAGGTTTGATATAGCATTTTATTCATTATCTCTATTACTTCTTGATAATTTACTTTAACTTCTTTACTATTGGTATTGTTCGATAATCCGAATCTGAAAGGCTTAATTTATGCGTGAAAATATTATAGAGCTTAGGAATGTTTCAAAAAAATATGGCGATAACCTTGTACTATCCGGACTCAACCTGTGCGTAACCGAAAATTCTGTTACCGCATTAATCGGACCTAACGGCTGCGGTAAAACAACCCTGTTCAAAGTGATTCTCGGTATTACAGACCGTCACAGCGGGGAAGTGGAAAATATCCATAACGATAAAATCGGGTTTATGATCGACGAATGCAGACCCTATGATCGCCTGACATTGCATCAGAATTTAAAAGCCTTGTCGATCATGTCAGGAGTATCTGCTTCAAAAAAAATGATTGATGAGATCATTGCATCAACTTTCTGCACAAGTATTAAAAGTAAAACCTTAAGATCTCTTTCGGCCGGCCAACAGAAGAAAGCTCTTTTTGCGCTGTCGCTTATAAATGATCCTTCAGTTCTTATTCTTGATGAACCTCTTAATTCACTCGATCTGAAAGAAAGGATAGACATAATCTCAGCTTTAAAATATCTTAATAATTCAAAGAACAAGACAATTCTTGTCAGTTCGCACGATCTTGACAGCCTCTACGAGCTTTGCGATCATTTCTGTTTTATCAGTGATGGCAGGATACTGATGACAAAAGAAAAAAATGAATTAAGTTCTGATGAATTAAGCAGACTTTTTCTTGAAATATATAAATAATAAGCAATATTCTCTCGATTTATCTTGACATTTTTTATCAATAATTATACTTTTGGGTATGTTAATTATTAAAAACAGGAGTGTTTGAATGAAAAAAATTATTATGCTGATTATGTTATCCGCTTTCTCTTTATCGATTTTTGCACAACAGGCTGATTATGATAAACAGATAAAGGACCAGGAAGTCAAAATAACACAGATCGAAAAAGATATTGTTGATATTGAGGCTAAGATCAAAGTTTCAAAAGACAAGATCAAAGAAACCGAAGACAAGATCGAAAAGTTAAAAACCGATAAAAAAGAAATTGAATCTAATATAAAGAAACTTGAAGACGAGCTCAGCAGTCTGAAAAAATAATTTCCATATGGATATTTCATACCATGGACGAACTGATCACTCTCGGAATGATAGAAAAGCTTATTGAGGACATGCCTGATTATCCTAAAGAGATAAATGAAATCAGCAAAGATATCCGCAACAACAATCCCGATGTAGATATTATAGCAGAATATATTTTAAAGAACAGAATATTCTATGACGTGTTCTGTAATTTTAATCCTGATCTTGGAGATGCTTCAGATAAGCATTACAAACTGATAGAAGTAGTTAAAAAGCTTGATGTTACATCACTAAGGAACATACTTTTCACATGTTCGATAATTTCATTGGATAAAAATGAAATATCACGGCTTATTATAAAAAAAATAATCATGTCCTCTTATATATGTAAGGATATAATAGAAAAGGTTAATTTCTACAGAAAAACCAGCCATAATCCTGAAAATTTCTTTCTGTACGCATTATTTCATGATATCGGAGAGCTTTTCACCGCCATTCATTTTCCGGAAGAAGTGGAAAAAGAGATCCGCAGAGATAAAAATCATATCGATTTGTCTTACCTGAATAATATAGCGGCGCATAACGAAGTGGGATATATGCTGTCAAAAAAGTGGCAGCTTCCCTCAATTTTCTCTTATATCTGTCTGAACCATAATAAACTTGAATACAGAAAATTCACCGCTGACTTTATCTATATTATCAATTCTATTGCCGTCTCAGATGCTGTAGCCTTAGAACTTCTGGATTACGAAATTCCTTTTACCAATTCATGGGATGTCGGGCATTCAATTTATAAAATCGGCCTTAGGGAAGAGGATGTATATACCGAGTCAGGAATAATCGGATCAGCAGAAAAGAAAATCATCAGGATACTAAATCTTTTCAATTTGAAGTAATAAAACTCAACATGTCAATTCCTCAATATTTTCGATCATAGCTCTTATCTGTTCAGGGTCGGTGCAACAAAACACTTTCTGCTTGAAATGCTTTATATTTGGAAGAGCCTTAAAGTAATTTTGATACAACTTTCTCATTTCAAGCATGCCCTTATACTCTCCCAAATATTTTATAGAAAGATCAAAATGCTTTATACAAAGCCTTTTTCTTTCTGCGACCTGAATATCGGAAAAATACTCTCCTTTGGTTAAAAAATCTCTTACCTGCTTAAATATCCATGGATTCTTAACAGCTTCCCTTCCGATCATTATACCGTCACAATCCGTTAATGTAAACATCTCAAGCGCATCTTCGGGAGTAATTATGTCTCCGTTGCCGATAAGAGGTATGGATATACTTTTTTTAATTTCACGAATATAGTTCCAATCTGACTTCCCGTCAAATTTCTGAGATTTTGTGCGGGGGTGGACGGTCATCATCCTGATCCCTGATTCTTCAAATATCTTTGCCGTCTGAAAAATATTGATCGTGGAACTGTCCCAGCCCAGCCTCGTTTTAGCGCTTACAGGAATATTCACAGCTTTAACTACGCTTTCGCAGATTTTAGCGACAAGAGGCAGATTTTTTAGAAGAGCAGCACCGCTGCCGTGACCGGATACGGTAGGGGCAGGACAACCGAAATTAATGTCGATCAGCTCCGGCCCGAGATCTTCTACTATTTTTGCAGCTTCTGCCATATTCTCGGGTTTATGACCGAATAGCTGGATCGCAACGGGCCTTTCTTCTGCGAGTATCCGGATCTTATTAATAGTCTTTTTATTTTCATGTATCACGGCATCCGAATTAACAAATTCCGTAAACATAAGCGAAGGGTTCATTTCCTTCATTATCAGCCTGAACGGAATATTGGTATAACCATCCATCGGAGCCAGAATAACAGGTCTGTCTTCTAAGATGAGACCGTCTATTTTTAAAGTCATCGCCTTTGCTTTATAAATTGTTTTATCGTTAAATAATTAATATCTCTGTATTTGCTAAATGCTTCGCTTGTAAGAAATTTATAGCAATCCTCGTTACCTTCAACTACGATGAGAATGTCTTTGCCGCTCAAAGCCTCAACTGATATCCTTTCAAATCCTTCTTCGAGAGATTTAAGATCATTGAAATATTCCGGAGAACTTATGTAAGGGATCTTATATTCATCACACAAGAGCTCTGAATATGAATACGATCCTGTTTCGCTTTCTATATAGATCATGTTTTTATTCGACAATTTTTTAAAAAACAGGTCCATAGTTTCATAATCGGCTATAACTTTGGAACCTTTAAAGTTTATTATACCTTCCGCGTCTGGAAAAATACCCGACATCTTTTCAAAAACTATATCAGTTGTAAGCTTATTCATGCCTTTTAATATTTTTACGGGATTTTCTTTATCTATGTTTCCGACATCAGGCTCCATCGGAAGACATATCAAAATCTCCCTGTTATTTTTTTTGACCTCCTTCATGATAAAATCCCTTGCCCAGGCAGGCGGATTGTTCGGCAGGATGGATACAGTTAATGGAATTGAGAGTGAAAGAAGGTTCTTTACCCATTCTTTTCCCCAATCATTACCCATAGCGTATATTATAACACATATACTGCCGTTCAGATTCAAATCTGACTCCAGCCCTTTCGTTACTCTGAGCTCAACGGTCGCCGGTATGAATTTCTCAGTTTTAAACCTGTAAATCATTTTCTCAGAAAGTTCATGCTCTACAGCCTCTGTTATTTCAATTTTATTTTCTTTTAGTATATTCTGAAAAAAAAGATTATATCTTGACAAGCTGCATGAATCAGGAACTTTTATGTATTTGAACCAGAGCGAATCAGTTTTTTTGGTGTATATCAGCTTTTTATCCAGCTTTCTATCGATAAACGCCAGATCAATTTTCTGGAAAATATCAAGTCCGACATTCTCTTCAACGGTATTGACTTCTGATGAGTCGTTTAGATCAGGTGGGAGCTGCACCTGCGGCCCCGAATTTCTGTCGATGTAGAACAGAATAAAGTTTATCACAATAAAAACAAATATTAAAACATATAACAACTTCCTCATTTACCTTAAATCTCCCCAGTATTTTATTGTATATCTGATCTTATCATCATCAGTATATTTTTTGAATATGAATTTAGAGTAGCCGGTCAGATTGATAACCTCTTCGCCTGAATAAAAACCTATCACAAAAGAAGAATATACCGTGGTATCCTGCATAGAAGTTCCTAAAGGAAAAACGGAATTGAATACAAGATCAATTTTTTTGAAATTCCGAAACATTCTTTTTGTGATCAATATGTCTTCGTCTTTGGTCCATGATTCATACACTCCCTCGTTATCATACTCAAAAACAAAATCCTCATCGAGAATTTCCTCGTACAGGAATGAATCTTTAAATGTGTATGAATGGACAAAATTTTTCATCAGCCCGTCTATAGTGCTGCTGTTGCCCTGAGGTAAAATATTTTCAAAATTATCGTATTCTGGCGAGAATATATTACAGGCCGACAAGAACAATAATATTATAAATAGAAATAACTTAGCCATGATCCCGCTTCAATATTTTATATTTCACCAGCAGCTCAGCTATCTGAACCGCATTAAGCGCTGCGCCTTTTAGAAGCTGGTCTCCGCTTATCCACATCGAAACAGCATTTTTAAAAGCCAGGTCTTTTCTGATTCTGCCTGCGAAGCAGTTAAATTTTCCTTCAGCATTAACGGGCATTGGATATGTGTTCTTTAATGGGTCGTCCATTAAAGTAACACCTTCAGAATCAGACAGAAGTTCCATAACTTTTTTTACAGGGATATTTTTTTCGGTAATGAAAGTCACCGCCATTGAATGTACACTTTTTACGGGAACTCTTACGCATGTTGCCGAAACAGATATTTTTTCGTCATGCAGTATTTTTCGTGTTTCATAAAGCATCTTCATTTCTTCTTTTGTGTAACCGTTATCCGTAAAAACATCTATATGAGGGATCACATTATAGGCTATCTGGTGGGGAAATTTAGATATTCTGATTTTATTACCGGAAGAAATGCTTTCGATCTGGTCTTCAAGCTCATGTATCCCTTTCTGGCCTGCTCCTGAAACAGATTGGTAACTCGCTACGACAATTTTTCTGATCTTAGAATACTTGTAAACTGAATTTAAAACTGTCAGCATTATAGCGGTTGTACAGTTGGGATTCGATATGATCCCTTTATGCTGCAAGACATCCCCCGGATTTATTTCTGGGATCACAAGCGGAACACTTTCGTCATTCCTGTAAGCTGAACTGTTGTCTATAGCCACGCAACCAGAGCTTACAGCATAAGGTATGAACTCCCTGCTCACAGAGGCTCCGGCAGAAAAAAGAGCGATATCAACCCCTTTGAAGCTGTCTGTATTAAGCGTTTCGACAATGATCTCATTTCCTTTGTAAGCGATCTTTTTTCCAGATGAAGATGCAGATGCAAGCAATTTAAGATTTTTAATCGGGAAATCTCTTTTTTGCAGAACATCTATCATTTTAAGCCCGACAGCTCCGGTAGCTCCGGCTATAGCTATGTTATACTCTTTGCGGTCATTATTTTTTTTCATTCTTAATATTTTCCTGTATCCTTTTACCTTCCTTGAATATCAATTTATAAATCTCTGTAAGATAGTGTTCTGTTTCAGCATTTCCCGCTCTCTCTTTCAGTTTTTGTATGATTTGGAACTCTCTGTTCAGGTCCTCTATATTATCTTTTTTACCAAGAGTTTCGACAACACATTCAAGTCTTTTGCTTAATAAACTAATAATTTCATCATCTAATTCGTCGATTTTTTTTCTGATTTCTGATAGATTAGTCAATTTTTCTTTTCCCAAATTGTATTTTTTGAACTATATCCACAGTTTTTTCTCTATAAACAAGCATCAGGATCGATAATAAAGCAAGCACCAGCGAGTAAATAGCCAGAATTAAAACATTATAAACATGGGTCGAAATGATCGTATTTGTGAACGGTATTTTCTTTTCCTTTACGAACATCGGATAAATAATGTCGAGATCCTCTTTTTCCACCGTTTTAAGTTCCGGACTTTCTGAAAGGTATATCTCAAATTTTTCAGAAGATTCGTTCATTCGTTTATTCAATTCGCCGTTCCCGTACGAAGTTTTGAATTTATTTCTCATCTCATCCAGCTTAGAAAGCAGGTCGGCTTTTCTTTTAAGGAATTCATCTTCTTTCAAATCGCTCTCATCTGAAACCAGTTTGTCAAATTCATCCTGGTAAGCATCATTTTTCGCATGAAAACTGTTTTTTGTATCCTGCATTATGCATACTGCTTCAAAACCCCATCTTGACGGCATCAGCTGGCATATCTCCGGTATCTTCGCCTGTTTGTTGATATAAAGCATCCTGTTCATATCCTCGAAGTCAACAATAAAGCCGCCGAAAATTATCTGAGGAACAAGGATCAGCGGAATAATATTCTGCGCCGCTTTTGAAGTCAGCTTCGGCACAGAAGATATCAGCAGCCCGATGCTTATGCCGCTAACTGAAATAATCGTCATTACAAGCAGGTAGTCAAAAAATAATTCCTTTAATTCAAGTATATAAAAACTGATCGAAAGGAATAGCACATTCTGTACGATTGAGAACACGATAAGGGTTATGAACTTCGAAATATAATACTCAAAACTGTTTATATCGAGCATCTTTTCTCTTAGAAGTATCGATGCATCCCTGATTATTTCATCAATGCTGTTCGTCAGGGCAAAAAACAGTGTAACGATAGTTGAGAGAAATATGAATGTGATCAGATATTTATTGTCATACAGGGAATATTCTTCAGAAGCCACATATTTGAGAAGCAGTCCAATTATTACAGCCAGGATCGGTGCTTCCAGAAAAGTTATAGCAAGATTAGATTTATCTCTCAGCTTATTAAGGAAATTCCTTTTCAGTAGTGTATAGAATTGAACGAACAGTTCCTTAATAGAAAGCTTTGGTTTTGGAGGTATGAACTGATTAGACACCATAGGAAAATTCACATTTCCGGATTTTTTCTGGTACTCATAAAATTCGGTCTTCCAGAATTCAGGCGTTCTTTTTCTTATGTCAAGCGGGGTACCGTCTTTGTCCCTGGCAGGCTCTTCCAGCGTTTCAAGTATCAGATCAGGTTCAACATTCTTACATACCGGACACTCTATGGTTTCTCCGAAATTCTGATTTGAATGTTCTCTGAAGTATTTAAGCGCATCGTAATTATTCCCCGAAAATGCGAGCTTTCCGCCTTTATCCAATACTATTACTTTATCGAATATTTTATATATTTTTGAACTCGGTTGATGGATTATAACATAAACGATCTTGCCTTCAAGCGATATTGATTTGAGAAGCTCGATTATTTTTTCTGAATCTTTTGAGGATAGTCCGGAAGTAGGCTCGTCAAGCAGAAGCACTTCGGAGTCGGCAAGAAGTTCCAGTCCGATATTCAGTCTTTTTCTCTGTCCGCCGCTCAAAGTTTTATCCAAAGGGTTTCCGACTTTGCTGTTCTTCTTATCGGAGAGCCCTATATCTTTAAGAACTTTATTTACAAGAGATATCAGTACTTTCTCCTGCTTTGAAGGATACCTGAGTTTTGCATTGTAGTAAAGATTTTCATAAACAGTTAAGTTGTCGAACAGTAGATCATCCTGAGGCACGAATCCCATGAAATTTTTTAAGAACGCATAGTTTCTGTGAAGATCAAAGCTGTCAAGAACTACATCTCCGGAAGAAGGTTTCTGATACCCGTTTATAATGTTCAACAATGTTGATTTTCCGCATCCGCTCGGTCCCATTATAGCTACAAGATCGCCGTGTTCCATTTCAAAGGTAATATCATCTAAGCCGACACTGTTGTCGTGAAAAAGATGCTTTAACCCTCTAACGATAAATGAGCTGAAACTGAATTTGGATAGTTCAACCGACCTGTTCTCAATATCGAAACTCAATACCCTTCCGTTCAAGTATAGTTTATCGCCCTGAAACAGTTCTCCTCCGCGGGTTATCCTGTTATTCAGATAAACATCATAAGGACAGTTCTTTGATTCAAAAGAATATTTATTCCCTTTCTTTGAAACGGAACATTGCCATGCGTAGTCGAGCTCATCCTGTATGACAGCGTCTCCTTTCCTGTTGGATATAATGAATTCTTTCTCATCCGCATCGAAATGATAAAAATCTCTTTCGGTAACATATTCCGATACGATCTTTTTTACATTAAGATTTTTGCCGTTGATCTTTATATCATCGTTAATGTTAATATAGAGAGATTTGTCTTTTTTCTCTCTGTTGACGAAAAGCTCTGCTTTATCATCTATCAGATCAAGCCTGATTATCGATCTTGATAAGTTCAAAAAAGCCAGCGACCTTTCATTCTTTTCCACAGACAGAATAATATCATGCCCTTCCTGATTCAGATAGAAATTTTTCTGATTGAAATAATTCAGTTTGACTTTAAAATATGATTTGATCTGTTCATACAGTATCTTGTAATCATTTATCTGAACATTAGCCCCGTACAGTATCTTGAACGGCGAGTCTTTTTCAAGAATATAATTATCGACAGAAACTGTGTTCTGATCATCTTTCTTGATTATAATATAGTTGTTTTCTATCGAATAGATAAAAAGCTGAAGGCCTTTGTACGGAAAGTAAACATCAGCCTTGGAGAAATCATCTGATATCCTTAACGGTATTATCGAAGCGCTTATTTTTCCGATCTCTCCATCGTCGAATATTGATGTGATGCTTTTCATTTCGGAGTCTTCAAGCTTTAATGAATCAGCGTAACCCATTGCTTTATTAAGTAACGATGCCGCATAAGAGGACATGTTTTTCAGCATCTCCTCATCTTCTTCATCGAACGGTTTGGCATCCATTTTATTCAATACCTGAAATACTCCGATCGCCTCATCTGCTGAGCTCAAGATCGGTATTGAAAGCATCGTAAGCGTTTTGTAACCGGTAACTTTCTCTGACGCCTTGTTATAAAGCGGTTCGTTCTGAACATCGGTTATGTTCATAAACTTCTTTTGCGTATATGTATGACCGGCAATACCCTTATCCTTTGGTATTCTGATCTCGTCAATTCCATGCGCGACATAAGTGAACAGATCGTCAGCTTTTTCATCGTAAAGGAATATGCTGCACCTGTCTGCATTAAGAATTTCCTTGGTAATGTCCGTCAGCTTGATCAATAGGCTTTTCAGATCTTTTACGCTGTCTAAACCTTTGGTGATCGAAGATAATTTGTCATTCATTCTCTAATTTTCTCCCGCAATACAAAATACATTCTGTCATAATATAATGATTATTGAACTTATTTCAAATCTAAATAATAAAAAAAGCCAAAGATCCTTCCTTTGGCTTTTTCTATGTAAATCAATTTGTTTTAGAAAGTGATGCTGAGCGCGTTCTGGAAGTCCCTTATGATGATAAGAGCTTCAGCTCCGGAAACGGTTTTATCCTTTTCGAATTCGCCGCTCAGATTAGCTTTCATTATGCCCCTTGAAGCACATACTGCCATTGCATTATAAGCATAATGATCTGTTCTCACATCGTTGAACATTGAGTTCTCTTCACCGAAATGCTTTGTGTATAAAGATTCATCGCCTGATATCAGGACCATGACTTTTAATAACATCAGCGCGTATTCTGCTCTTGTTATCTTCTTATCGGGATAGAATTTATGGTCCGGAGCGTTTTCCATAACACCTTTATTCAGAACGATCTTGATCCAGCTTGCAGCCCAATTACCCGCTATATCGTTAGAAAGCTCTTTTTTCTGCTCTGCTTCGTTGTATTTCATAGGATCTTCGGGTGAAACGAATTCATTATTATATTCTTTCTTATCTCTTTTTGCCAGAACCTGCTCAATTTTCATTTCTTCAACAAAAAGAACTGCGATCTCAGCTTTACCGACTTCGTCAAGCAGAGCTACTTTTGCACCGACTTTTGTTCCGGGCCTTGCTCTCTCTATGAGTTGAACGATCTCCCATTGTTTATTCGCTTCGGTCGCGTAAAGACCCTTAAGTTTTACCACTTCGGCAAAGGCTTCTTTCGCCATAGTGAATTTATAAGCGCTTTTACCGGTCAGACCTTTGAAATAATATGCCTCTGCTAACGCTTTTGTGTCTCTTTGATCGTCGGCAAGTTTGATTGCCTTATCAAATTTTTCAACTGCGTCTTCAAGCCAATCTTCGGTGTCGGTACCTTTGTTCATGTATGTAAGCGTCCTTCCGAAGCTCGTTAAAACCAAAGGAAGCTTCGGATTAAGATCTTCTGCTTTTTCGGCATTATCTTCAGCTTTGTCTTTATTACCTTTTACAGCGTAATACATACCCAGTCCCGCATAAGCTCCGGCTTTGTCTTCTTCTTTCCAGTTGATCTTTATTGCGTCATCAAATTCTTTTTTGGCTTCTTCGTAACTTCCTTCATTGAAATACTTCATACCGATACTGATGTGCATATCAGGATTGTCAAGCACCGATTCTGATTTTCTTGTTTCTTTACTGCAGCTCATTGTCAACATAAAAGCCGCTGCTGTAATTAAGATCAATAATTTTTTCATATTCGCTCCTTTATATTATTACTGCTATCACCCTGCATTCTTTCAGGAAATTCAGTTTTGTTTCAAGATCCTTTATTCTTGCAGCGTCTTCGTCCGATATAATTATATCTGCTTTATTTGTTCCTTTAACGCCTATTGCTTTTATCACAAGCGGATTGTTTGTTACTCTCGAGTTCTCTTTTGCGGATTCAACCGATTTCAGATATCCGATCATTCCCTGCTGAACTGCAAAATCTTTGCTCACATTTGCGCTACCGTAAATTTCTTCTCCTGATTTATTAAAGATCTTCGGAGCAAGGGCAGGCCTGAGCTGAACATCTTTGCAGTCTATTATTATCCCTGTATAGACAGAAGGTTCTTTTGTCAGATCAGACAGTTTGTATGTAGCCTCAGGTACCAAAGGGTAGTTCTCATCGAAATCTGTTTCTTTCATAAACACATCACTTAGATCCCCGTTCAGACTCATTTCAACAGTAACTTCAACCGAACCGTCTTCGAAATATTTCGGTTCACCGACTACTTTGAACGCCTTTGCTATCCCTTCCACCTGAGTTTTAACAACATCAGAAGTCATCATGTAATTTTCTGCCGTCTGTTCGCTGGAAAGATACATTCCTTTGATTGTAGCAAGCAGATCCCTTAATGCCACGATCTTTGCTGCATTTATGGCTCCGGCTCTCTTAACGGCCATGTTCGGCGCGTTAGGATTCGGCGCTCCGATCCCTGTTGCGGTAACCGTTCTCTGCGACCAGTTTATTCCGTTTTGTAAATATGGATCGGTTATGTCTTCGTTCGCATTCTTGGAAATAACCGCGGCTGTCTCTGCTTTTGCTGCAGCTACTGCTGCCGCTACGGCCTCCTTAACGATCGTTTCTTTTTCGGCTGCAGGTGATACCGGCTGCTCCTGAACGGGCTGTACCTTTGAAACCGGTTCATCTTTTCTTACGGATTGCGAACATCCGATAGTCAGCATTAAAACTGCAGTAAGTAAAAGTACAGATAATTTTTTCATCGGTTCTCCTCGATAATTTATTTGATTATTGCTATAACCCTGCACTCTCTCAAAAAGTTCAGTTTTGCAGCCATTTCCTCAATTTTTGCGGCATCAGCGTCGCTTATTATAATGTCAGCTTTGTTGGTTCCTTTTGCACTTACAGCTTTAACGACAAAAGGATTGTTGGTTACTCTTGAATTAGCCTTAGCTGAGTCAATGTTCTTAAGATAACCGAGCATGCCCTGTTGAACTGCGAAGTCTTTATTTACATTTGCGCTGCCGTAGATTTCTTTTCCCGACTGGTTGTAAACTTTGGGCGATAATGCCGGTCTTAGTTCGATAGCGGAACAGTCTATAATAAGCCCTGTATAAACTTCCGGCTGACTTGCAGCAACTTCTGATAATTTATAAGTTGCGGGCTCGACCAAAGGAGTAGTGTCGCCGAATGTTTCGTTCTTCATCATGAGATCACTCAGCTTGCCGTCAACGCTCATCTCAACAGTAACCTGAACGGATCCGTCCTCAAAATATTGCGGTTCCCCGACCATCTGGAAAGCTCTTGCAATTCCTTCTGTCTGAGTTTTAACTACGTCTGAAGTCATCATGTAATTTTCTGCAGTCTGTTCGCTTGAAAGATACATCCCCTTTATAGTGGCCATCAGGTCTCTTATGGCATACATTTTAGCCGCATTGATAGCTCCGGCTCTTTTTACAGCCATATTGGGTGCGTTCGGATTCGGCGCTCCGATCCCCGTTGCGGATATTACCCTTCTTTCCCAATCAATTTCGCCCTGTGCTAATAATGTTATCATTAGTACAAGGAAGCTGATCAAAGATACTTTTTTCATATTCCACCCCTACAAGTTATTTTATTTCAATCCTTTTTGTCTGTCTCTTTTTTTATTCCAGTCAACCCATTCGTTTTTTTCCGCTTTATCAGTCGCTTTGAATTCTCCTGCGGAAACTACTTTACCTGTTCTGTCAAAAGTTATCTGCTGCATGTTCTTAACTATATATACCCATTCTTCCAGTGAAACCTGTTTAGGTCCTGATATCTGCTTAGGCCCTGAAACCTGACCCGGCTGTTTGAAATCTTTAACTGACTTGGCATCAAGATCGTCCATTTTTTCTTTCGCATTGGAAATCTTTACTTCGCCGTGATAAACTTTCATTTCTGTTAATTCGCCGTCTTTCGACATCCTGAAATTCGTTCCTGTGATAGCTGCCGCAGCTATATCTGTATCCATCATGAATTCGCTTTTTTCATCGGATGAATTTACCTGTGCCCAGAGGTCTCCTTCGGCAAGTTTAATGTCCGTTTTCTGCTTCCCGTCTTTAGTCTCTTCGTATAAAGCGACAAGATCTACAGTTGTTTTCGGGGCAAGTCTGATAATATCGAGTCCTGAAAGTTCAAGTTCAGCTCTTGATTTTACCATTGTCTTGTATGATTCCCTTGATTTAACTGTTGCTTTTTCGGCTACGCTGGTTTTGAAATCCGTTTCTTCGATGTTTTTCTTTTTAACATTACCCTCGACATACGATACCACGCCTTTTTCGTCAGTTTGTTTCTCAGCGACTTTTTTTGCTTTAGGCTCTTCTTTTTTCTCAGGCTGCCCCTGAGCGATATCCTTTTTTGCTTCTATAGCAGCTTTGACAGGATCTGCTACCTGAACGGACTTAGGAACATCAGCTGCTTCGGCAGAAACAGCTTCCTGTTTAACCGGTTGTTCAGCCTTAGCTTCCGGTTCGGAAACAGCCTGTCCGACGTTTTTTTCACTAATTGCAGTTTCTGATTTTGGTTCATCGCTGCTTTTACATGATATCTGCATTGCAAATGCGATAAGCAGTACAGCGACAGAAATATATTTCATGATAATTTTCCTCATTTTCCTTAACCCGTTAGTTTAATAGCCTTAAGAATCGCTTCCTAATTACTTGATAATATTGCAAAACTAATTCAAAATGTCAACTAAAAAATAATATAATAGTGCTAATCCAGACCGAATTCCGTATTGAATGCTGCTTTGTCGAGTCCGTTCAAATCCCTTTTATCCAATAAAAAATTACCTATTGCAAGATAATCCATTTCTGTCCTCATGAAACAGGAAAAAGCATCAGATGGAGAGGCGACAATCGGTTCGCCACGCACATTAAAACTCGTGTTCACTATTACTCCGTAGCCGGTTAGCTTTTTGAACTCATTTATAACTGTCCAATACTTCAAATTCGTTTTTTTACTTACGCTCTGGATCCTTGCGGAATAATCGATATGCGTCACTGCGGGAAAATCAGATCTTTCGTGATAGAGCCTTTCGTAAAGCTCCCGTTTGAAATAGCCTTCCGGTATAGGATTTCTTCTTTTTTCAGTAACCGGTATCACGAACAGCATATAAGGACTCGGAACATCTATGTCGAAGAATTCTTTTATGTCTTCTTCAAGTACCGACGGTGCGAACGGCCTGAAACCTTCTCTGTACTTGATCTTAAGATTCATCCTTTTCTGCATATCAGCTCTTCTCGCGTCACCTAGAATGCTTCTGTTTCCCAATGCTCTCGGTCCGTATTCCATTCTTCCCTGGAACCAGCCTATGATATTTCCTTCGTTCAGCAGACTGGCAGTCAGAGCAGCAAGTTCTTCGAAATTATCAAATTTCCTGAATTTTACACCGTACCTTTTCAATGTAAGAAGGATCTGATCGTCAGAATATTCCGGACCTAAAAACGCACCTTTCATTGAATCAGGCTCTGAAGGGTCAATTTTCCTTTCACCGCCGAACCCGATAAAGTATTGAGCCAAAGCTGCGCCTACCGATCCTCCCGCGTCTCCCGAAGCCGGCTGGATCCACATTTTCTTAAAAAGTCCCGAGTTTAAGATTTTACCGTTCGCGACACTGTTCAGTGCTACACCTCCTGCAAGAACAAGGTTTTCTGAACCGGTAAGTTCTTTTGCCAGTCTGGTCATATTCATCACAATTTCTTCTGTCACCCTCTGGATCGAGAGCGAAAGATCCATATATTCCTGAGAGTATTCTACTTTATCGGATTTTATCTTCAAACCGAAAAGATTTTCCCACTTGGCTTCATTGATCATTTTCAGGCCGGTGGCATAATCGAAATAATCCATATTCAATATAATTGAGCCGTCTTCCTTTATATCGACAAGAAATTCTTTGATCAGCTTTTCGTAATTTTTTGTTCTTTCTGAACTCGGGTCGCCGTAAGGAGCCAGACCCATAAGTTTGTATTCTCCGCTGTTGACTTTAAAGCCGCAAAAGTAGGTGAAAGCAGAATAAAGCAATCCGACGGAATGCGGGAAATTCAACTCTCTTAGAACCTTAATAGAATTTCTTTTGCCGTGTCCGATCAGGCTGGTCGCTCTTTCTCCTACGCCGTCAATTGTTAGTATCGCCGCTTCTTCGAAAGGCGACGGGAAAAATGCGCTTGCGGCATGAGACAGGTGATGCTCGCTGAAATATAATCTGATCTTTTCTGAATGCCCGAAAGCTGCCAACTCTTTTTTGATATTGCCTGTCATGAACACTTTTTCCTTAAGCCACACAGGCATTGCAGAACTGAAGCTTTGAAATCCTTTCGGAGTGAACTCGTGATAGGTTTCGAGAAGTCTTTCGAATTTCAGGTACGGTTTCTCATAAAAGACTACTGCGTCTATATCTGATAGTTTTAAGCCCGATTTATCTAGTATATAGCCGACAGATCTTTTGGGGAAGGAATGATCGTGTTTGATCCGGGTAAACCTTTCTTCATGAACAGCTTCAACTATCTCCCCGTCGATTATCAGAGCCGCCGAACTGTCGTGGTAATATGCAGAAATCCCGAGAATTATTTTTGACATCTGTTCCTCTAAAATATCGTGTAAATAAAAGGTGCTATGGCGGATCCTGCGGTTACGAATAAAAGCGTACCGAAGAACAGCAATATTATTATTACCGGGATAAGCCAGAATTTTTTTCTGGTCTTAATAAAATCAAAGAGTTCTTTAAAAAAATCCATAGGCAGACCTCAATACGGTTTTAAAATATCGCTTTCCGAGTATTTGTGTTCTCTTACTGACCATGAGCTTCCTGATCCTTTTTTAAAGCTGCGAATCATCATCGGGTCTTTTTTCATAGCTTTTCTAACAAGCCCGACCGGAATGACGGCTAAAATGAATATTATAGCCAGAACGATGTTTGAAACGACAGAGCCTATAATTTGCGAAAAACCGAACCAGACAATTGCGGGATAATAAAATAATACTGGAATCAGAAATGATAAGAAAATGATAACTATCGAGACTTTGATCAGAAGAAAGGATTTTAAGACCGTGCCCGATAGCAGCAATACAAGCGCTATAATAATTCCCGTGTCTTTGCTCTGTTCCTTTAGTATCTTATTTTTCACCATTCAAACACCGTTTATTTTATTCTTTCTAAAATTCTCTCTGCGATCAGTTTATGCCCATTATAGTTCCAATGGCAATCACCCTCAATAAAATATCTTCTGATTGTACACTCCCTGCATTCATCCCCGAAAAAGTAAGGGAATAAATCAATAAAATCAATATTATTCTCTACGCAGAATCTCTTCCAGAACAACACCTGTTTAGATTCAACTGTGTCATTAATTATCTGTTCCGGCCAAGGGTAAACCGTTACAGTCAGTTTTATTTTTTCATTCCTGCACAGCTCTGATAGTTTTTTCATACTGATTTCAGCTGCGTAAAGCCCCTTTTCACCCCACTCCGTAAAGCATTTTTCATCATAAGTCCATAGTCCCCTGTCGCTGATTTTTTGTTCAAGAATGCTGTCTTCGCCCGATCCTGAACGGGAATGCGCGAGCTTTTTTATTATGCCTCTAAAAAAGTAACTGTAAGAGAAAGAAATGTTCGATAATTTTATATCAGCCGCCTTAAATAAGTTTATCTTACGCTCGGGTATAAAATTCTCATATATGACCTCATCCTGAATATCTGAAATATCGAGCATTATTACTATGTGATCAAATTCATAGCCTGAATTTATCAGATTCTCCGTTCTCAGCAGGTAAAGTTTCGGCGAATACGACGTTATTCCTCCGTTCAGAACTTCATATTTATCTTTAAGCTCACTGGCTATAATGCCTGTAAATGTACTGTCCTGGTCATATCCCAGACCTTCGGTAAATGAATCGCCGAGAAACATAATTCTCTTTATACCTGCTTTTTTTGCAATATCTTTATTTGAGCTGTCTTTATAGCCCAAAGAGTTGGTAATGAGCCTATACTTCCTGCCTCCCCATTCCGCGGTTCTCCGCGACATCGGCTTTAGTCCGTGGTGATAATACGGGTCGGATATTCTTATCTCGTCTTTTTTAAGTAAAAAATAGCCGAGTATCAGATCGGTCAAAATGTAGAAAAGCAGTATAACTATTACCACTGTCATTCTTATCAGGTTTTTTCTCGCGATCATTCTTTTTTACCTGCAATTCTGCTTTCTATTATTTTGAGATTGTTTCTCGCCTGTTCGTGATCCGGATCGAGCTCAAGAACCCGTTTATATTTTATGACAGCCTCGTCATAATGCTCGGAAATAAAATAAAGGTGTCCGAGATTTAAAACAGGGTCTATGAACCCCGGATCTTTTTCCGATGCGGAAACATACAGCTCCTCGGCTTTCTTCATATTACCTTTTTTAAAATATATGTTGGCCAGATTGTTTAGTGACTTCGGGTATTCTGGGTTCAGTGATAATGCCCTCATATAGTATTTTTCAGCAGAGTCGAAATTCTTTTTTTCCGAATAGATATTTCCGATATTATTGCATAATCCGTAGCTGTCGGCATTTATTGAATAAGCCTTTAGATAGTAATCGAGAGCAGTTTGCGAAAGACCGGATTTTTTATACGCTTCACCTGCATTGTAATTCGGACGGAATTTTTCGGGAGATTTGATGACGGAATCTTTCCATAATGAAAGCTCATCCTTCCATACTTCGTTTCTTCTTACTGTCGATACCGAATATACAATCGTAATGATTAACAGAGTTATCAGCGTAAAATTATATTTAAAATTGCCGGCGATTTTATCGGCTGTTAAGATCACTGCTGAAGATACAAACAGTCCGAAACCGAACATAGCGGGATAAAGTCTGTGCTCACTCATAAGGTCGCTTATCGGCAGCACGCTTGACCTTAAAGAAATTACCGCAAAGAACCAGACTATTGAAAAACTGATCAGTTTATGATCCTTTTTATAAGCGTAAACTGCGATAAAGATCATAATTCCGACAAATAAAATTCCTGAAAGAACTGCAGGCTCAAAAATACTTTCCGGGACTGTTACATGATGGTCTACATTCTGCCCGGCGGGAATAAAAAGAAGAAATATATATTTCGGGATCACTTTGAACTGGGTGATCATGTACTGCCATCTAGTTGTATCGGACATATATTCTTTCGGCAATAAATCCGCTGCCAGCCCGATTATCAAGGCTGAAGAAAGGGCTGCAGTCAGAGTTAAAACCAGTTTCTTGCTGCATGATCCCTTCTCATCCCTAATAAAATATATCTCGAAAAGCAGGATCGTCAAAGGAAGAGTGTAAGCCGTCTGCTTGGTCATAACAGCCAATAGTCCGGCAAGTAAGAAAAGAGTGAATTTAAAAACTTTTTTAACCGTCTCTTTTTCATTCCTGAATAAATAGTACATGATCAGAGCTGCCGCATAAAATGCGAAAGAAAGCGATTCCATTCTCTGAACAATATATGTTACAGCTTCTGTCTGTATTGGATGAACAGCAAATATCAGTGCGGAAAACAACCTGATGATCTTTTTATTTTTGAGTACTGCATCCTGCTTAATAACTCCTGAATTCAGGAGGATTCCGGTCAGTATGAAAACCAGAACAGATGAAATTATATGAATTATCACATTCACTAAATGGTATCCGAAAACGCTGTACTCCCCTAAATGATAATTTACTGCGAAAGTAAACTGCGCCGGAGCCCTCTGAATAAAATGGAACCAGAATGACAGATCTTTAAAGCTGTCAAAATTCTTATTGTGCAGCGACTGGAAAATATGGTGGATGTCATCGTATTGGAACGAGTTATGGAATGAGTTGTAATAAACAATTAAAACAGCGAGCGTAATAACAACAACCGAAATCATGTAGAAATTTTTTGAAAAAATTCCTTCCGGTTTTTCTTTTGAGGACGATTCTATATTTCTCTTTTTTTTTCTCATAAATTCATTAATAAAAAGGACGGGGCTACCCCGTCCTTCAATATTCTCAATAAAGTTGAACTAGAATTTCAATTCGGATTTCATTTTATAGCTGCTGTATCTCCATTTTGCATTCTCTTCGGCTGCACTGAATAAAGTTTTCGCTTCTTCGGGGAATGTTTTCAATAATGATGTATATCTGACTTCACCCTGTAAAAACGACTGGAACTTATCCCAGGCCGGTTCTTTTGAATCAAGCGTGAAAGGATTTTTGCCGTCTGCTTCAAGCATTGGATTATACCTGTACAGGTGCCAGTATCCTGCTTCAACCGCAAGTTTTTGTTCCTGCTGGGTTTTGCCCATTCCAGCCCTTAATCCGTGATTGATGCACGGTGAATATGCTATTATAAGAGAAGGTCCCGGATATGCTTCGGCTTCTTTTAATGCTTTAAAATACTGAGCCTGATTCGCGCCTATTGCGACCTGAGCGACATAAACATATCCGTAGCTCATAGCCATCATTCCCAAGTCTTTCTTTCTTATCTTTTTTCCCGATGCGGCGAATTTTGCGACAGCGCCGACCGGGGTTGATTTTGACGACTGACCGCCCGTATTTGAATATACTTCGGTGTCCATTACAAGAAGATTTACATCATCGCCTGAAGCTATAACATGGTCAAGACCTCCATAGCCGATGTCGTAGGCCCATCCGTCTCCGCCGAATATCCATACCGATTTTTTTACAAGATACTGATCCAGTTCCTGAATTTCTTTTATTGATCCGCAGCCGCAGGTTTCGTTTTTCACAGCTGCTCTGACAAGTTCAGCAGCTTTTTTCGATTCTTCGGCATTATCATGGCCGGCTATCCACATTTCAAAAGCGGTCTTAGTCTCCGGCTTTATTCCGCCTTTTTCAATGGCGGCTTTCATTTTTATAACTAATCTGTCCCTTAGCTTATTGACAGCCAGAGCCATTCCCAAACCGTACTCGGCATTGTCTTCAAATAAAGAGTTTGCCCATGCGGGGCCTTTGCCTTCGGCGTTGGGGCAGTATGGAGTTGACGGAGCTGATCCGCCGTAAATGGAAGAACAGCCGGTCGCGTTGGCGACCATCATCCTGTCGCCGAACAGCTGGGTAATAGTTTTTATGTAAGGCGTTTCACCGCATCCACCGCACGCGCCTGAGAATTCAAACAAAGGCTGCGCGAACTGTGAAGATTTTACATTTGCGAATTTATCGGTAAGCTTGTCTTTATATGTTACATTTTTAGATATAATATTCCATCTTTCTACTTCTGCAGTCTGAGTGCCCAAAGCTTTCATTTCAAGCGCTTTGCCTTTTGGGGCAGGGCAGACATCGGCGCAGTTTCCGCAGCCTGTACAGTCTAAAGGACTGATCTGAATTCTGAATTTGAGCCCGTCGAATTCTTTTCCGATAGCTTTTAACATCTTTGTATCTGCCGGCAGTTTTTTCTCTTCATCCGCGCTGATAAGGAAAGGCCTGATCACGGCGTGCGGACAAACGTAGGCACACTGGTTACATTGGATACAATTTTCGCTGATCCATTCGGGCACGTTTACCGCTATCCCTCGTTTTTCATATTCTGTTGTTCCAGCCGGGAATGTGCCGTCCTCTCTGTTTAAGAATGCGCTCACAGGCAGATCATCGCCTTTCTGCGCGTTCATTATATCGCATATGCCTTTGATAAAATCCGGTCTGCCTGCTCCTCTCTCGATCATAAATCCGCTACTCTGGATCTTTTTCCATTCGGCAGGAATTTCCACCTTGACAATCTTTTCTCCGCCGAGATCAACTGCGGCGTTATTCATTTTTACAACTTCTTCGCCTTTTTTGCCATAGCTTTTGATTATGAATTTTTTCATCTGTTCTACGGCCAGTTCGTACGGGATTACCTGCGATATTTTAAAGAAAGAAGCCTGCATTATCGTGTTTGTTCTGTTGCCTAGGCCTATCCCTTCCGCTATCTCTGTTGCGTTTATTATGTAAAACCTTATATCATTCTCGGCCATATATTTTTTCATGCTGTCCGGAAGTCTCTTTTTTGTTTCCTCTACATCCCAGATCGAATTGAAAAGAAATGCCCCGCCTTTTTTGAGTCCTTTGAGAACATCGTACTGGTTTATATAAGCCGGAACATGGCATGCGACAAAATCCGGTGCGTTCACAAGATAAGGGCTTCTTATAGGAGCATCGCCGAACCTTAAATGAGACGCGGTAAATCCGCCTGATTTTTTTGAATCATAAGCAAAATACGCCTGGCAGTATTTGTCTGTGTTGTCCCCGATGATCTTTATCGAGTTTTTATTCGCGCCGACGGTTCCGTCAGACCCGAGGCCGTAGAATTTAGCTGCGTAACTTCCTTTCCTTTCGAATGTAACCGGTTCAACAACAGGAAGTGACTTGAACGTTACATCGTCAACTATTCCGATCGTGAAATCATTTTTAGGTTCTTTCGCTTCAAGGTTTTTATATACCGCGAATATCTGGTCTGGAACTGTGTCTTTTGACGACAGTCCGTAGCGTCCTCCGACTATCAGAGGCTTAGCTGCTTCATCGTAAAATACAGATTTTACATCAAGATACAGCGGTTCTCCGACCGAACCGGGCTCTTTGGTTCTGTCGAGCACAGCTATCCTTTTTACCGACTTGGGAAGTACTTTAAAGAAATATTTTTTAGAGAACGGCCTGTAAAGGTGAACTGAGACCAGGCCGACTTTTTTTCCTTTCTCAATAAGATAATCAATAGTTTCTTTGATCGTTTCGGTGACTGAGCCCATAGCGATTATTACATTTTCCGCGTCTTTGGCTCCGTAATATGTGAACGGGTGATATTCTCTGCCTGTTTTTTCTGTTATTTTACGCATATATTCTTCCACAATATCAGGAACTTCATCATAAAATTTATTCGAGACTTCTCTTGTCTGGAAATATATGTCGGGATTCTGGGCAGTACCTCTTGTGACCGGATGTTCCGGGTTGAGCGCGTTCGCCCTGAATTTTTTTAAAGCTTCATAATCGATCAGTTCAGCCATGTCTTCGTTTTCAAAATACTCTATCTTCTGAACTTCGTGAGAAGTTCTGAATCCGTCGAAGAAGTGGACAAAGGGAATTCTTGATTTTATCGCTGTCAAATGCGCTACACCCGCAAGGTCCATTATCTCCTGAACGCTGCCAGTAGCAAGGAACGCGAATCCTGTCTGTCTTGCGCTCATTACATCGCTGTGGTCTCCGAAGATCGACAGTGCTTGAGCCGCCAGACTTCTTGCGCTTACATGGAATACGCCGGGAAGCAGTTCTCCCGCTATTTTATACATGTTAGGGATCATCAGAAGAAGACCCTGGGATGCGGTATATGTTGTCGTTAAAGCTCCCGCCTGCAGAGAACCGTGAACAGCTCCGGCCGCTCCGCCTTCAGACTGCATTTCGGTTACTTTTACGGTTTCTCCGAAAATATTTTTTCTGCCGTGTGCCGACCATTCATCAACGAATTCGGCCATATTTGATGACGGTGTTATCGGATAGATTGCCGCCACTTCGCTGAACATATAGGCGATATGCGCAGCCGCGGTGTTTCCATCGCATGTCATAAATTTCCTGTTTCCCATACTTACTCCTTCTATGCTGATTTTTAACTTTATACGCGTAGTTGAAAAGCAGTCAAAAAATATCATTTTTATCATAATTTAGCAAGTTTAAAAATAATTAAAAAAAGTTCAAAAAACGACTTGAGGGTCACTAGATGACACTGATCTATGTTTAAATTTATGTAGTTGACTTAAAAACATTAGATTTATATATTTAGTTGTCTTTAAGTTCATTAAATAATTAAATATAAAGGAGCACAAAATGAAAAAAGGATCTGTTGCAATCCTTTGCGGCGGAGGCCCGGCGCCCGGCATCAATACGGTCGTTGCTACCATAGCCAAAAGATTCATCTCGGACGGATATGCGGTTCTCGGGCTGAATTACGGTTACAAAACAATGTTCACGGACGAGCCGAACTTCATAGAATTGAATTTCGAGCTTGCGGACAGAATATTCAGCATGGGCGGTTCGTACCTAAAAATGAGCCGTTACAAGCCCAAAGATGCCGAATTCTCGACGGAGTTTTTTTCGAAGCATAATGTCAAACTGCTTGTAACGATCGGCGGGGATGATACCGCTTCATCCGCAAACAGACTCACAAAATATCTTGAGGCGCATGATATAAAGATTCAGAACATCCACGTGCCTAAGACGATAGATAATGACCTGCCGCTTCCCTACAATCTTCCGACCTTCGGATATCATACTTCAAAGAACGAGGGGACTAAAATCGCTCTGACCGTTTATGAGGACGGAAGGACAAGCGGAAACTGGTTCATTGTCTGCTCAATGGGCAGAGAAGCTGGACATCTGGCGTTCGGCATAGGAGCCAGCGCGCATTATCCGATGATAATCGTGCCGGAAATGTTCAAAAATGTCGAAGTCACCTACGAAAGAATGATCAAGATGATGGTGTCATCAATCGTGAAAAGAATGCTTTTGGGCATAGACTACGGCGGTGTTATTATCAGCGAGGGCGTTTACCATTTCATGTCTGATGAAGAGATCTTAAAATCCGATGTTCATTTTTCTTATGATGAACATGGTCACCCCGAACTTGGCAAGGTCAGCAAAGCCCATATTTTCAATTCTCTGCTTCAGGTGGAGCTTAATAAACTGAGGATAAATGTTAAAAGCCGTCCGGTGGAGATCGGATATGAAGTAAGATGCGTTAACCCTATCGCATTTGATCTTAGATACTGTTCCTCTCTCGGGAACGGCGTTAAAGAACTGTTCGACAGGGGCGAAAAAGGCTGCATCGTGATAGCCAGACCTGACGGGCGGGTCGAACCGCTTTATCTGAGGGATATCGCGGATGAAAAGGGAAAGATAAAACCCAGGCTATTGGATGTCGAAAGCGAATCTTTCAAACTGATCTTTAACAGCATGGCTTCGATCAAAGAAAGCGATTACGAAGATGCTAAAAAATACCTGTCTAATCCTGAGGATTACGACCTGAAAAATATACTCGAGTTATAAAGGAGACCAAAATGAGCGAAAACAACGAAAAAATGAAAATGCTTGACCTGTCCATTGCCCAGATCGAAAAAGCTTACGGAAAGGGCACAATAATGAAACTCGGAGAGGACAAGCCTATATTAAAGCTTGAATTTATACCCACCGGCTCATTCGGTCTTGATATTGCTACTGGTATTGGCGGATATCCTAAAGGAAGAATAATAGAGATATTCGGGCCTGAAAGTTCAGGAAAGACCACGCTTGCGCTTCACGCTATCGCCGAAGCCCAGAAAATGGGCGGTATAGCTGCTTTCATCGATGCGGAACACGCCCTTGACACAGGTTACGCCCACAAGATCGGCGTTGATGTAAAAAACCTTCTTATATCCCAGCCGGATTATGGCGAACAGGCGATGGACATTGCGGAAACTCTGGTAAGATCGAATGCCATTGACATAATTGTAATAGATTCTGTCGCGGCTCTTACGCCGAAGGCCGAGATCGAAGGCGAAATGGGCGATTCGCACATGGGTCTTCAGGCAAGACTGATGTCGCAGGCTTTGAGAAAACTGACATCTTCGATATCAAAATCAAAATGTATAGTGATATTCATTAATCAGATCAGGATGAAGATCGGAGTCATGTTCGGCAATCCCGAAACTACGACCGGCGGGAACGCGTTAAAATTTTACGCTTCGATCAGGCTTGATGTAAGAAAAATATCACAGGTAAAGGACAAGGAAGAGATGACCGGAAGCAGGACAAGAGTGAAAGTCGTGAAGAACAAGGTCGCTCCGCCTTTCAAAACAGCCGAGTTCGATATGATGTACGGCTCAGGCGTTTCAAGAACCGGGGAAATACTTGATCTTGCTGTCGAAAATGATATAATAAAAAAATCAGGCTCGTGGTTCTCGTACGGGGAAAACAGGATAGGACAGGGTCTCGACAAGGTTAAAGCTTATATGGAAGAAAACCCGGCCGTTCTTGCCGAAGTCGAGAAAAAAGTAAGAGAACTTTTCAACGTATAAAAAATTAATCTGAAGAGGATAAATTGGAAGATTTGGGAAAACTGATCCAGACAAGGATCGACAAGATCAAAACAATCAGGGAAATGGGTATCAACCCGTTCCCTTATAATTATAAAGTCACCGATTTTTCGAAAGATATTATTGATAATTTCGAAGAGTACAGCAAGAATAATGAAGAGCCGAAAACCGCATCGGTGGCAGGCCGGATCATGGCCGTCAGGCTCATGGGAAAGGCGGCATTCTGCTCAATACATGATAAAAAAGGGAACATCCAGCTATATGTAGCTCAGAAGAACATCGGAGACAGCCTGTACGAGATGTTCAAGCATCTTGATATAGGTGATATCATCGGAGTCGGCGGCATTGTAAAAAAGACACAGGTGGGCGAAATAACTGTATATGCTGATTCTTTAACGCTTTTAACAAAAAACATCCGTCCTCTTCCGATCGTAAAAGAAAAGGACGGTGAAGTTTTCGACGCTTTTAACGATAAGGAACTGCGCTACAGGAACAGGCATCTCGACCTTCTGGTTACGCACGGTATTAAAGAAACATTTGAAAAAAGGATCAGGATAATTAAGACCGTTAAAAGAATTCTGGACGGAAAAGATTTTCTCGAAGTTGAAACTCCGGTTCTTTTACCTATCTACGGCGGAGCGAACGCGGCGCCGTTCACCACACACCACAACACGCTTGATATGATGCTGTATCTGCGCATTTCACTCGAACCTTACCTTAAAAGGCTGATAGTCGGCGGAATAGACAGAGTTTATGAGATCGGAAAGTGCTTCAGGAACGAAGGCATGGACAGGACCCACAACCCCGAGTTCACTATGCTTGAACTTTATCAGGCTTATGCGGACTATAACGACATGATGAACCTTACTGAAGAACTTTTCGAAACGGCCTGCAAAGAGATTCATGGAAAAACTGAGATAGAATTTGACGGGAATAAAATCGAATTGAAAAGACCGTGGCGCAGGCTCAAAATGGTTGACGCTATAAAAGAATACGCCCAGATAGATGCTGAAAGCCTCAGCGATGATGAAATGAAAGTTCTGATCAAAAAGAAAGGCGGAGAGATAAAGGGCGCTTTTATCCGCGGGCTTGCGATAAATGAGATATTCGAGCTTTATGTCGAAGATAAACTGGTCCAGCCTGTTTTTATTACGCATCAGCCGCTGGAAACCACGCCTTTGTGCAAGGTGGATTATGAGGATGAAAGATATCTGCAGAGGTTCGAGCTGTTTATTAATGGTCACGAATACGCAAATGCGTACAGCGAATCGAACGATCCGGTATTCCAGAGAAAAACCCTCTACGAGCAGTCCCTCAGGAAAGATGTGGATGCCGAGGTAAGCCCCATGGACGAGAACTTCGTTCAGGCTATTGAAACGGGAATGCCCCCGACCGGGGGCCTCGGGATCGGAATTGACAGAATGGTTATGCTTCTTACCGGAGAAAGATCTATAAGGGATGTCCTGTTATTCCCGACAATGAAACCAGATAAATAGTCATAAAGAATATCGTTGACATTTACCATTTAAATATTTACTTTACTTAAGATTACAGTTGGCGGTAGGATTGGGGAGTCAGACCGCCTGATAATATGAAAAAAAATGAGTTCTATAGAAATGAACATAGCTGTTATTGATGATGACATTTTAGCTCTTCGATTATTCAGGGACACTCTTGAGCACATGGGGTATTCGTGCAAGATATTCAACAACACTGAAACTGCTCTGCAGGAAATAGATAAATTCGATGTTGTGCTGCTTGATTACCACCTTGGAAGGGTGAACGGTAAAGACCTTCTTAAAAAAATTAAATCCATAAAAGAGGATATCGTAGCGATCATGATCTCGGGCTATATGATCCAGAACATAATCAACCGCGACCTCAAAGATCAGCTATACGCGTTTTACAATAAGCCTGTTGATTTCGACAAACTGAAAATGGATCTTGATGCGATCAGCGCCTGCCTAAAAGATAAAGAATTATAACTTATTCAAAGATCGATCTTACAAAGCTTTCAGGATCAAATTCCTGAATGTCTTCTTTTTGTTCTCCGATGCCTATAAACTTCACCGGTATATCAAGTTCCTGGTTGATAGCTATGGTAACTCCGCCTTTTGCTGTGCCGTCCAGCTTTGACAAGACTATTCCGGTAACGCCCGAGGTTTTCCCGAACTGTTTAGCCTGATTTAAAGCATTCTGACCGGTAGTGGCATCAAGCACTAAAAGAACTTCATGCGGAGCGTTGGGATTTAATTTTTTCAGCACTCTTGAGATTTTCTCTAGCTCGTTCATTAGGTTAACTTTATTATGAAGTCTGCCGGCAGTATCAATAAGAACTATATCTGCTCCCCTCGCTTCTCCCGCCTTATAAGAATCATAAGCCACCGCAGCCGGGTCCGAGTTCATTTTATTCTTTACAAAATCTGCTCCCGACCTGTCCGCCCACACCTCGAGCTGCTCTATCGCCGCCGCCCTGAATGTATCCGCAGCGCCGATCAAAACCTTAAATCCCTTATTTTTATAGTAATAAGCCAGCTTGCCTATCGTTGTCGTCTTGCCGTTACCGTTGACCCCGACTACAAGGATCACATGGGGTTTTTCGACTATCTTAATATCTCTGTTTTCATCTTTTTTGATAAGAGAAACTATAACATCTTTTATTAATTCCTTAACGTTCCTAATCTCTTCACCGTTTTTGATCTTCTTCCGTACTTCCTCAAGGATATTTTCGGTCGTTTTAACCCCTATATCGGATGTATAAAGAGCTTCCTCGAGTTTTCCGAGTGTATCCTCATCTATCTTTTCCGAAGTGAATACAGAGCTTATTTTATTCAGAATATTCGCTTTTGTCTTATGCAGCGACGACGAGAGCTTTTCGAACATGCTTTGCTTAGGCTTTACATCTTCAGGTTTTTCATCTTCTTTTTTCTTTTTAAAAAACAGCATAGGTTCCTTTTTCGTTGTTGGAGAATAAGTGACCAAATATATGAAATTTTATCCGCATAATCAATTAATTTAGAGTTGAATTTAACTGCGAAACTGTATAAATTACTTTTGATGAAAATAATGGAGGTTTAAGTGAAATATATAATTATGATAATGAGCGCACTTCTAATTTTATCCTGCAACCAGAAAGTTATTAAACAGGAAGTTAAACAGGACGAAGTACTCGCAACCTGGAGAGGCGGGCAAGTCACTTTGAACGAATTTGAAGACTTTAAATATAATTACATTTATAAATCAGACTCAGTGAGTTTTTATGAGGATTCTTTAAAAAATGAGCTGGCTTACTTGATCAAAGCAAAAATCGTACTATCAATGATCGATAGCCTAAAACTAGATACGGTTAAGTCTTTAAATGATTTTTATTCTAACAATTTCGACTATATTTCAGTACAAAAACTTAGAGATGACAGTATTCGTAATAAAGTTATTAATAACTGTATGGTTAAGAACATTTATGAAAAGAAAAAATACAAATACAGGATAAGCCACATTCTTTTTTCAAAAGACTCACAGCATGAAATTACAATTGATTCGGTTTATTCTCTAATTATAAAAAACAATCTTCTTTTCGATAGTTTAGCTATAAAATTCTCCGATGATAAGCCAACAGCGAAAAACGCAGGTGACCTCGGCTGGTTTAAATTCGACGAAATGCCGGCGGAAGAGTTCAAACACGCAGTTGCGCCTGAATTAAAAAATAAAATTCTTAAACCTTTCGTTACTAAATATGGTAAACATATTTTAAAGATTTCTGATGTGAAAGAGGATGATAAAGATCAAAAGTCTTTTATAGAGGAAAGAACAAATATTATTAAGTATCTTGAAAAAAAATACGAAAAAGAGCTCGATAACGCACTGTATGATTTTACCGATAAGTTATTTAAAAAATATAATATTTCAATAGACTCGATTGCCATCGACAAAGCGGTCGATATCTATAATAATTATAACGGCAAAGGCCTGTATGCTGATTCATTCATTAAAAGCATAGAAAACCAGATTGTTATCTCAAAACTTGGATCATTTTCATTCACTTTGGGCGTTCTTAGATCATACTTAAGGGACTATTTAATCCAAAATAAAAATATTGATAGGCATGAAGTAATCAAAGCCAACCATGCCATGTATCGCAGAATTCTGCTTGCGAAATTTGTAAAAGAGCTGAATTACACACGCGAATCTGAAATAATTTATAGAACAAAGCTCCTTACTGTGAATAATTATGTTAAATACTTAATTTATAATTACTTTGTACCTGAACTGGTGCAAAAGCTTGAGAATAACGAAATCAATGAGTTTCCTTCACTTAAAGAAATCAATCTGTTATGGCATAAATCTTTAT
>Ga0209467_1000757_pt1 | contig 36903 bp, 30 predicted proteins | sample Higcelwee11metaG_FD_187175 | JGI IMG/M metagenome (GOLD analysis project Ga0209467, IMG submission 187175) | Freshwater pond sediment microbial communities from the University of Edinburgh, under environmental carbon perturbations - High... | ecosystem: Environmental > Aquatic > Freshwater >... | reverse complement strand
ACCTTGCCTTTGTACTCCCCTGAATAGCTCTGCCGTTTCTTGGACATGACTGGCTTGCTCCTTCCTCGCTCAGTTCCATTAATCTAGTCCACTTTAGATCATTGTCCAAAAATCGGGGGGAACTTCAGTCCGCCAGCTTTATCCGTTGCTGATGGTATTGTCCAGTCGAATCCTTCAGCTGGATAGTCAACCTGTTGAAGTCGGCGGTTTTCACCTTAAGTTTCACTGCCCTGAAAGGGATTGGTGTGGTGAGGCGCCTATGCATTGCGACATAAACGCCTCCCATCTCGAACGCCCCCTCCATCCCCACCACATGGCCGGAAGGCGCGGTGGCGTCCTCGACGACCACCAGATTGCCCCGCGCCCCCGGTGGAAATTCCGCGCCAAGATGAAGTTGCCAACCATCAAGCGAGCCATTCGCGAAAAAGCCGATGGGCAGGTCATCGTTGGTCGCAAACGCTTCAAACGGGGATGCGGGGAGGCCTTCGCCGTTGTAGAGCGTGCTCTCCGGATTGGTGTCCCAGGCATAGCGTACTGCCTTTGGGCTTTTTAGCGACGGATTGGACGCCAGCACGCAATCCCCAGTGATTTTCGCTTGTGCCCAGACATAATTCTTGCCATCTTCCGACAGGGCGAAACCTCTCAGTTCGCCCCCTTGCGCCACAAGTCCACCTTTGACGTGGGAGAATTTGAGGAGAAGCGCCCCGTCCTTATGCTCGACCGACTCAAGCAGGGGGCCGGAACACTCCAATCCCTTCTCCCCATAGCAGCAATGCCTTGCCCACAAGGCAAGCCTCCTGCCGACTTCCTGCTTATTCTTGGGATGTATGTCCATGGAATCACCAATGTCAATGGCGACAGCCATGCCCGTGCCCGGGACGGCAAGGGTTTCACGCTGGGCCTCCCTGAGCCTGGCCCATGCGGTGTCGACGGGCTCCGCATGCCTACGTCCGTAGTTGGCGGACTGGCAAAAAAAGAAGGGCATCTCCGGGCTTCTGGCCCTAGCCCTCCAGCTTTTGATAAGCGCCTGCAGCATCTTTGCATATTGTAGATCTCCCGCATTGGACTCGCCCTGATTCCAAAGCGTCCCGCGGCGGCTATAGTCCAAAACGGGCGCGATCATCCCGTTGTAAAACGCACAGGGCATTCTCAACGGCAACGGGGTGTTGTCCGGCATCTTGGCAGGCTCAAGCCGACGTTCCACCTTGCCCAGCCATGTCCCCGCGAGAGGGAGGGACTCGCCTCCCGGGCCGCGTATCATGAACACATCGGGGTTCCCCCAGATGTCACCACCGCTGCCAATGTCATTAAAGTAGCGGATGGCCAGAAGATTTTCCCCGGCCTTCGCGAGTTTTGCCGGCATCCTCGCGGTGGGGGAGTATTCGTCCATGCTCGCGTTCGATGAAAAAACATTCTCCCCGTTGAAATACACGGTCATCGCGCTTCTCGTTGGACCAAACCGGACATAAAGGTCTTTCCCCGCCCAAGCCGCTGGAAGCTCAACTTCCCGTCTGATCCATGCGGCTCCATCAAAGTCATTCCCAAAAAGCCGCTCCATCGTCTGCGGCATCGACACTTTCGTCCAGCCGGCGGTGTCGGCCTCCGGCTTGCCCCATCCTTCGACTTCGCCTTGATTACCCGAATCTTTCCAGGCGGCCTTGCCGATGATGGCCTTGCGATATTCGTTGTAGCCTTGCAGGCTCATATAATTCGCGGCGGGCACGCCGGGAAGCCGCCCAAACTCGGGATTCGCCTCTATTGCCTCCCTGGACATCCACACCTGTATCGTGGTGTTTCCCACGGAGGAGCTGATCAGCCCGACAGGTAACGCATATGCTTTGTATAGCTCCCGCGCGAAGAAATACATCACCGCGGAAAAATCGCCAGCCGTCCCCGAGGAACAAATTTCCCACTTGCCCTCGCAGTCCTCCTGGGGCTGTGATGAAATGGCCTGTTTCACCGTGAAAAGACGAATTAGGGGATAGTTGGCTTTGGCGATCTCGTCGCCAGCGTTCAACGCTCCGTTGAGGGGGAACGCCATGTTGGACTGCCCGGAGCCGAGCCAGACTTCGCCCACAAGGACATTCTTGACTTCAAGCCTATTCTTGCCTGTGACTATCAGCGTCGCGCTCTCCGGAGAGGCCTTCATCGGGTCAAGCTCCACGCTCCAGCGACCGGACAGGTCCGCGGCCGCTTTTTTGCCTTGCCCCGCGAAGAGGACTTCGATGTTTTCGCCCGGATCCGCCGTCCCCCATATTCTGGAGCTGATCCCCGCTTGGAGAACCATGTTGTCTGAAATTATGGCGGGAAGTTTCACCGCCGCGGAAAGTTCCCGTGGAACACCTGTAAGAAAAATCAAGCTGATGAAAGCCAGCGTGCTGTGTTTCATGTGCCTCATATGTTTCATTCCTTCACTACGAGCCAGTTGTAGGCGGAGGGTATTTTGCCGCCAGAGCCAATCCCGTTGCCCCAATGCAGGAAGCCCTTGCGGCCGGAGCCGTCATTGTCGTTGACAAGAATCGAGAAGCCAAAAGGCGCCTCAGGCGCAAGCGCCTTGAATCCCAGTTCCTTCAATGGGAACTTCGCCATGTAGACGGTCTTCATCCCCTCGCGCTTGACATCAAGTTTGACATCCCCGGCCAACCCCGACGGCAAATTGATCTGGGAGAACTCACGGTAAACCTCCGCCCCCCTCGCGGTCAAGGCCAGCGCATATTCCGAAGAACGGCTGTGGTCGGCGTCCTTCGCCAGATTCTGGAAGGCGATCTGCACGCTGTCGCCATTCCATGACTGCTCGGAGTCGCCGCCCTCCTGGAACATCTTGTCGTCGGAAACTTCCACCATCAGGTTCAGCGCATCCTTATCCCATGTCAAGGAGAAGGCCGCATCCAAATCCTGAGTCCCGGCACGAAGAGCCCCGGCGCTCAGGTAGTCCATGGGGCCGCCAAACTTGACGGGTCTGTCTGGCGCGGAGGAGGGGAGACAGGGAACGATCCTCTCCGGGAACACCATATATCTATACTGCGGCTTCTTGACATCAGGAACACTGATTCGCTGAACCTTTTCTAGCTCGACCCCTGCCAGGTCGCCCATCACGATGAAAGGCCTCCCCTTCACGGTGAACTGAAAACGGCATGGCATGAATGGAGCATCCCGCTTGGTCATCTGGTTTTTGAAGCCAACCCACTCGCGCGCGCCCCAGCTACGTTCGTTCTTGGCGAAGCCGGCGAGGAAGGTCGTGAGCGGCCCCTTGGCTCCTTGCGCGTTTTTTAGCGTGACTTGCACGCCACAATCTTCGACGGGACTCCAGGCGGCTAAGACATCCTGGCCGTCAGGCATTTTGAACTTGAGGACCACAAGCGCCTTCTCGGGGCTTTCGACACGTTCGACAAATTTACCTTTGCTGACTATCTCCGCTATTGAGCGAATGACATAATACGGCTCCTTGGGTGTCAAGTCAGGCTGGGAAATTCCGAAGTTACTCTCGCTAAATTCTGGGTCGAGGCCGCCATTCTCGAAGTTGTACCACCATAACCCCCTGACTGAGGGGATGCTCTTTATGAGCAGGAACGTTCTGGCTATGTAGTCGCCGGTCTCGGCGTCGGTTGAACCTCCGCATGTCACATGGTTCGGCCAACCGGTCTCGGTGAGGTAGATGGGGAAATCCTTACCGCCGTTGTAGCTTTTAACAAGCTTGTCGATTCTGGAAACGCGTTCGGCATATGCCTCGGGGAGGCGCTTTTCGCCAATATTCTGATACAGGTAAGCATGGAAGGCGACGCCATCGCAACTTTTTAAGACACCCTCCTTTAGTGTTTCCTCAAGAAACTTTTCGCCCGTGCAAACCGAGTTTGCAATGATGGTGATGGAAGGATCGATGGCCTTTATCCTCGGATAGGTGGCGGCTGCCAGGCGCACATAGCTTTTCGCATCCCCTTGTCCTCTGAAGGCCTCCATTCCGCAACCTCCATCCCACTCGTTCCAAAGTTGGTAGAGATGCCCTTTTCCCCTATACGTTGACACCACATGTTCGCAGAACCTGACGAAGCCCTCGATAGCCTCCGGCGATTTCGGATAATTGCCGCCATCGTAAAGACTGTTGGCGTAATCAAGTATTTGAAGTGGCTCCACCCCCATTTTCTGGGCCTTATCCATGTATTCGACATATATGTCATTCGGCACAACATAGACGCCACGACTTTTTTCCCAACTGCCCCAACCAACATCGGCCCGCATCGAACGCAGTCCGGCTTCCTTGAATACTCTGAGGTTCTCCGACACGCTGGTGAATCTGCCCTTAACTAAATGCGCTGTGGCTCCTATGATGAACTCGTCATCAGCGGTGGCGAATTCACCTCTCAACAGAATGCTTGCGGAAAGAGCCAAGAGCAACAATGCCGGAACATTGCGGAAGACACACATCGGACGCCTCTTTTCTTAAGGTTTATATATCACATTGTAGTTTTTGCCGTTGGAGTAGTGGATGGCCGTGGAGCTGTCGCGGAGCCCCTGTGCGTCAAGAGTTGCGACGTGTCCATCGCTGAAACCGCAGTTGGCGAAGCCTTCATGCCGCAAATTCACATACGAGTTGTTGCTCTTCACGGTTGGGCAGAATATCCAATAAGGATTCAGCGTGTCACATGATGTGTCGGCGAGCATGACAAACTGGGAAGGCATTGGTATCTTATAAACATTGTAGAAACTGAAAAAAGCACCGAGGCCAACGGTGGCGAAGGCGTAGCCTTTTGCATGATATTCCGTATCCTGCCCCGCCGCATACATTCCATACGTTGTCCAGGTGTCAACGAATTCTGGAACACTTGATGCTGGACAACAGAACATGTTTCGTCGTGAGATATATTGGGGTTGCCGATAGACAAATCCTCCATTCAGGCACACGACCCACTGATCATACGTCACAGCGTAGCCAACGTGCCAGAGCCAGCCGTTGTTATCATCCGCATATTGAGACTGAGCCAATCCTAGCTGCCTCAGATTGTTGAGGCATTGCAATTTCTTTCCGGCATTCTTGGCCTTACCGAGCGCCGGCAACAAGATTGCTGACAGGATTGCGATGATGGCAATCACGACCAGGAGCTCAATGAGCGTGAATTTGATGGCCTTGCTGAGTTTCATTTTATACCTCCGGTTGTGTTTTTCGCAAATCACCCACGCTGCCCCGTTCAATCAACGCGGCCGGGACGCGGATGAGTTGGCCGCTACGGGATTTCCCGTCGGCGACGATATCGACCGCTAGTTTGCACATCCGTTGGCGGTCGGCGTCGCAAAGCGTGAGCGGCGGAGTCGAATACTTGAAATAGTGGCTGTCGCCGCCGCTGACGCCGAGCACGCTGATGTCCGACGGGACGCGGAGCCCGGCGGCGGACAAGGTCTGGATGGCCGCGAAGGCTCCGGGCGAGGAGGTGAAAACCAGCGCCGTGATGCCCCGCCTACGGATGACTTCGAGGTTTTCGGCGGTGACGCGCTGGGCCTCCTTCATGGAGTCGCCCCAGTTGCGGATGGCGGAGCTGAAGACATGGGAGGCGTCGAACTCCACGCCCGCTTTTCTCAGGCATTTTGCGAAGGCGTGGATATATTGGTCGCCGAGCTCGCTTTGCGGCTCGTTCCGGACGAAGGCGATAGAGCGGTGCCCTTTCGCCAGCAGATGCGTGGCGGCCTTCCCCGCCGCCGCCGCCGGGTCGGCTTGCAAAACGAAAAGGTTCTCCGGGATCGGCTCATAGCTGAACATCGAATTGATGAACGCCACGGGGATGTGAAGCGCGGCGAACTCCCCGAGCTCGGCGGCGGAGAGGCGGCCATAGCCGAAAAGCATGATCAGCCCGCGGCAGTCCGACTGCCGCTTGACGAACTCGACGATCTCGCCGGGCGCGGTGTCCTGGTGGATCTTGCAGTTGACGACGTGGAGCTTCCTGCTCCGAGCATGTTGCTCGGTCATGAAGACATTGTTCCAGACCACTTCGGAGTCGGAGTCCACGGCCGCGATGACGACCGTTCCGGCGGCGCTGTCCGCCGGGACGCCGCCGACGGCGCTGTTTTCGCCGCAAGGCCGGGCGGCGACGATGCCGGAACCATGGCGGCAGACGATCACCCCCTCGATCTCCAGTTCCTTGATGGCCCGGGTCACGGTCGCCGAGGAGACGCTGAAACGGCGCATGAGCTCGCGCACCTTGGGCATGGCGGAGGCCGAGGACGGCTTGAGCGCCTCCTCTTTCATGTACCCCTTTATCTGCTCATATTTCAGCATGGTTCACCTGATTCCGTTAAGTGTTCTGCAACACTACTACATTATATATTGACGGACGCATGATGTCAAGAGGCAAAAGCGGGAATATCGCCAGCCTACCCCTTACAAATCGCCTAAAAAAGGGGATGCGGAGCATCCAATGGTCCAGGTCGAAGACCTGGTCGCCTCCGCCGGCGACAGAGGCGGTCGCCGAAGGCGAAATGCTTTTTGCCTCCGGCGGCCAGGCTTCCGCGCCTGGAGGCGGCCGGCCTAACGCTGGGCGCGCCAGACGCTTCGCGTCTTCTCCGGCTCCGCCGGGTTAAGGAAAAGTTTTATTTCACCTTAGAGCGACTGCGCCTTGATAGTTGTTTTGGCTTGCCACGTTTCGCCCGGAGAAAGGGCTTGCAGCCCGCTGGTTTCGGGGGGCAGCGCGAGGTTCGGGGCGTTGGTCATCCACGTCATGGGCTCCACGCACAGGAAGCCCTTGCCCCCGCCGTCGTTCCAGAGGGCGCAATGCCGATACTGTTCATCGAACTCGTAGACTACTTTCACGCGTTCGGCGGGGAAGTCGAGGATGGCGCCCAGGAAGGGGGTGCCGTCCACCAGGCGCAGATGCAACGGGCAAATACAGGCCACAGGCATGGCCGACGTGAGGACTTGGCCGTCGTCCTTGCCGTCCGGCCAGGGGAGCAGTTTTCCGGTGGGCAGGCGCCGCATGGGATCGACCTCCCAATAGCCCGGGCCGGTCGTGACCAGGGCCGTGGCGGGCGCCTGGAACGCCGTGTGGAACCCCAGGCCAAAAGGCATGGCCGACGTTCCACGATTAAGTAGCGTCACGGTTTGCAGCACGGCGTCGCCCTGGAAAAGATAGTTCAGGCCAAGCCGGAACTCGTGGGGGTAGCCGACGAAACGAGGGTCTTCCGGACCGAACTCATAGGCCGTCTCGACCAAAGTCCCGGCCCCGGTGTCCTCCAGGTTTGCGAGCGTGAAGGGACGCCCCAGGGCCAAGCCATGGATATGGTTGCCCTTCTCCGGCTCGTTGAGCGGCAAGGAGTAGTCCCGCCCGCCCCAACGGAAGCGTCCCCCCGCGATCCGGTTGGGCGGAAATAGCAAGGGGACACCCCAGACCGCGGGGTTGGCGCGCAACGCCTCCGGCGAGGGCGGACGCCGGAGCAGCTCCAATCCGCTGCTCCGATGTCGTAGCCGGATCAGATTGGCGTTGACTGACAGCGCGAGCTCCGCCTGCCATTCCGATGTGTCGACATGAAGGGGCCGATCCTGGTTTTTCATGTCTAGTCGATCATCGGGTTCTCGACAGCTTTTGGCGTCTTCTCCGTGCCGTAGTTGTCGCGCTTGGTGTACTTGATATATTCGTCGAAGGACTCGATTTTGCCAGTCTTGGCGTAGCGTTCCTCCACGTCGGGGGTGAGGCAGAAAGGCTTGGCATGGTCGATTTTTTCCCACGAGGGGCGCGTCCGGAACTTGTTCTCGAAGACGTTCTTGAGTTTGCCGCGCTCCTCCAGATGGATCATGCAGGCGCGGATGCAACCGCAAGCACCCTCGACGGCCCGGCCATAGCCGTACTGCCGCGGATAGTCGCCGTCGAAGGGACTAAGCTCCCGCTTCAACCCGCCCTGGATACCCTGCTCGCAGGCGAGCTCGTCCAGACGCCCCCACTCGATCTCATGCCCGGCCACGGTGATTTTCACCGTCTCGTCCTTGCTGATCGCCCCGGCGGAGCAATGCTTGACGCAAAGTTTGCAGCGGTCGCAGATCTTGCCCTCGAAGATGGGGTCGGGCTCCAGCTCGGCGTCGGTGAGCAGGATGACGAAGCGCTGGCGCGGGCCGAACTCGGGGGTCAGGAAAACTTTGCTCCAGCCGATTTCGCCCAGTCCGGCCATGTAGGCGGCCAAACGGAAATGCACCAGGACGTCCGGGTAGGGGTTGCCTTCGCGGACGGGGCGGCTCCAGCCCTCGCGGAACTTGCCGGTCACGGTGTTGAGCGCCTCGCCGCCGTTGGCGTTGAGCATCGGCACCGTCTCGTGGCCGTGGTCCTCAAGGTAGCGCGTGAGATTCCAGAGCACCATCGGGCCGTAGACTTGGTTCAAGGCGGCGTAGCCCATGGAGGGATAGGTGCTGAAGAGCGTCCCCTCCTCGATGCCCCGCAACGTGCCGCGGGCGATACGGAAGCCCAGCACGATCATCGACTTGGCGGCGGGGAAGATGTAGCGGGCGTCCATTTGTTTCGGCGCCCCCTCGAAGCGGCTCATCGGGGAAATCCCGACCAAGTCCGCGCCCAACTCCTTCGCCTTCAGCTTGACATCTGCGGCGGTCAGTTTGTCAGCGTCCATGTTCATCACCATCTCCTTTTGCGTTAGAAAACCCTGATCGCCACCAACCCGGCGACGATCAGCGAAATTACCATAACCTGTCTTTGCCCTGGGCGTTCCCCCAGCCGCAACCAGACGTAGAGGGCGTAGCCCACGATGCTGGTGGTGCTGGCGAGGGCGTAGACTAGACCGGCCATGCCCAACGCCCCCATGACATCAAGCGTCTTGAACAACAAGAGGAAGGACAGCGCCGCCTGCGCTCCCCAGACCAGGCACAGCGCCGCCGCCCGGCCCCTGGGGAGGATGTTCCGCCTATCTTTGCCCAACGCCACGACCACCCCGAGGAACACTGCCGAGGCGGTCCAAAACCATGCGACGCGGAGCGCGCAGGACACCCCGGCGAAAGCCGCGGCGCGCGACGGGACGATCAGCGCGACTTGGCCCAGGCCGATCAAAGCCGCCGCGGCCAGCCCCAGCCCGACCGCGCCGAGCGGCCCGGCCCCCCGGCCTGGAACGCAGCCAAGCGCCGCCATGGCGATCAATCCAACGCCCAACCATTGCGGCGCGCTGGCCGCTTCCCGCCAAAATAGAACCGCAACCAGAAAGGGCACGACAAAAGCCACCTGCGGCAACGTCATCGCCAAAGCGCGGCCACCGGAGGCGAGGTTCCGCATGGTCAACGCCTGCCCCAAGGCGTTGAACAACACCCCGACGGCGAGAACCAGACCAAGCTTCCAACCGCCTTGGCCACCACCGCCGCTGACCAGCAAATACCCCCAGCTCAAAGCCGCCGCCACCGTCGATCCGATGAAATAGAACTTGAAAATCGGACAGCCAAGATCCCGCGCCGCCGTGATGGTCGCGCCGACGCACACCCATAGCAGTCCCAGACACAACGCCATGACACAACCGGTCGCCATCAATAACTCCTGCCCGCCATTTATATCACAATTGATTTAATTGTACATGAAAAAGCCCGCATGTCAAGGGGGCTGGGAAAGAACCTCGACGAGGCGGGCGGACTACTCACAGATCTCCATTCGAACGTGGCGCGGTACCAGACATGTCCGCTGGAGCCACGCCCCAATAGCTCGTGGAGGTGACGGTGAGCAAGACGTCACCCTAATTACGCTAGCCCTATCTCGAGTGTTTCTCCGACCGCGCCCTGACGGCACATCCGGCCGCTCGCCAAGTCGCAGGTCAGAACCGCCCCGTTGGAGAAGGTGGTTTTGCGGACGTCGCCGGGGAACTCCTCTATGTCCTCGATGAACTCGTATTGCAGGTCGCAGATTTTCTGGTAGCGCTCGTAGTCGGCCTTGATGACGGCGACCGTCCCGCGCAGCTGCTCGGGCGAGGTGTAACGGATGTCATCATCGCCCCAGGGGTTCCAACCAGTGATGAACTTCGAGTTGAAATACGAGAGGGGACGCCCGCCCCAGGAGTAGTTGCGCAACGACAAGGTCTTGTCCGGCTTCGAGCAGGCGTTGACGCTCGCGGCGAAACAGTTGTAGAGCTGTATCCCGTGGTAGGCGATGAACCAGAACGGCACGAACTCGTCGCAGAGCTCCAGGGGCTTGGGCTCCACCAGGAAGAAGGCGGCGTAGAGCACGTAGTCCAGGTCGTCGACGCAGAAGTCCCAAGCGCCCTCGGAGGCGCTGGCGCCGAAGGTCTCCCGGGCGAGGGCGAGGGTCTTGGAGCGCCATGCGGCGGCCTCCCGGCGGGTCAGGGGGTGTTCTGGATGGTGGCAGGCGTCCGGGCGCGTGATCGACAGGACGTCCAGGTAGTGCGCACCCTCGAAACCGAACGCCTTCAAGTTTTTGGCGTCCTCCACGAAATAGTCCTCGTGGGCCTTTTGGGGGCAAAGTCGATAAGACTTGCCGCCAGCCCAGTTCCAACCGCGATTCCAGGAACCGTCGCGGTTGACCAGGAGGTTCTCCCGCTTGAAGCGCTTGGCGATGCTATAGCCCTCCAGGACGTTCGTATGGCAAACGATGAGGTAGCCGTAGGTTCTGGCCTTGCGGACGAGCTCCTTGAGGTCGTCCTCGGTGCCGCAGCCGGGCTCGGGCGGGAAGATATCCGGGAAGCGGCCGTCGTGCCCGGACACGTTCCAACCGACCAGGCAGAACTCGGCGTGCGCGATCCCCTGCCGGTGGAACTCGTCGATGATTTCTCCGACCTGCTTGAAGGTCAGCTCCACGTGGACGGGGGGCTCGGTCTCCTCGGTCTGGTCGTCGACCGGCGAGGGCACCGGCTTCCAGGCGAGGCGCAGTCGGACTTCCAGCCCTCTGGCCATCTCCTTGAGGACCGGATTCTTCGCGGCGCGTTCCCGCAGCGGTCGGCAAGCGCCCCGGTCGAGCTGGTATTGCCGGTAGCGACGCGCCATGCCCGCGAAGCTGGCGTCCGCGCCGGAAAGCTCGAAGAAGCGGACGTCGATGTCCTCGTAGGGCTGGGCTCCGTCTATGACGAAACGGGGGTGGAGGTAGTAGTTCCCCGCCTTCACGCCGACGACGAGGGAGTACTCGAAGCTCATGCCGGCGACGACCGCCAACGTGGCCTTGGCGCCATGGCAAACGCCGTAGACGGGCATCGAGTTGTTCGGGAAGACGTTCTCGATGTCGGGGCGCGGCAGGAACCGCGTCAGCGCGGCGTGGTGGGAGCCCTCGTCGACGCTGGGGATCAGGAAGAAGCCCGTCTCGCCCGCCTTGGCCGCGAAACTGTCCGGCATGAAGTCGATGTGGGAGACGTTCTCCGGGATGGAGCCCTTCCCCACGAGCGCCCTGCCGTCCGCGATGTGGATGTCGCGGCGTTCCACATGTCCATCTCTGAAAACCAAGTTGATGTGCGGCATAAGTCCAAATCCTCTTGACATTATTTTTTATCACGTCGGATTTAAATATAAAGGAAAGCGGTCTCGCTGTCAAGGGGCGATCAGAAGAAACGCGCGGTGGAGAGGGAGATGCCAGCCAGGTCGGCCCCCAACTCCTTGGATTTGCGATCGACGTCGGCCGCGGCGAGCTTGTCAGCGCCCAAGGGAAGCTCCTTTCACGATGAAGTCCTTCGGCGGGACGGTCAGCCCGTCCCCTAAAGGACATGGTTCGTCGGAATAGTTTACGAAGACGCTGGAACCGTTGGCATAACGGGTCTCCGTCAGATTCGAGCCGCGCTGGACGAAGTCTTCGATGAACTCGGTCTGGAGCGGCGCCAGCTTGGCGACGTCGTCGGTGACGCGCTTGATCTTGGCGACATCGGCCTTGAGCTTGTCGGCGTCCCCGAACTTCAAGTCCTTATCCCAGCCGTCGGCCGACGTCCAGGCGGGATTGAATATCTGGTGGTAGTAGAACAAGGGCATCCCTCCGTAGGCGAGGTTCCTCAAATAGAGCTCCTCGCCGGGGAAGGTGTTGATGCCGCCGCGGAAGCTGTTGTAGATCAGCAGCCCGTGGTAAGCCACCTGGAACAGCGGGATGTCCGCGTCGACGAACGGCAGGTTGGACTTCTCCAGCAAGGATACCAGGTAGGCGCGGTCGAGTTCCGGCAGCGCCCAATCCCGAGCGCCCTCCGACTGCGACCCGCCGAAATATTTCCGCATGTCCCGCATAATCCGTTTCCACCACTCGGCGTTGTCGCGGCGCGACACCGGGTGCTCGGGATGGTAACATTTCGTGAGCTGGGCGATGGAGATCACATCCGAGTAGTACGTGCCCTTGACGCCCAACGCGGCGACCGCGGGGAGGTTCTTCAAGGCATAGAGCTCATAGGCGCGCCTGGGACAGACTTGGTAGGCTTGCCCGCCACCATATTGGCCGCCAAGCGTCATGGAGCCGTCGTGGTCGCGGTTGACGGCCTCCGGGTCGAAGTTGTCGGCCAGAGTGTAGGCGTCGAAATAATTGTCATGGAGCGACAGCGGATAGCCGAGCTCATGGCTTCTGGCGATGAGGGATCGCAACTTCCGCTCGCCGCCTAATTGCTCCTCGACCGGGAAAAGCTGGGGGAAGGCGCCGTCATGGCCGCCGTAGTTCCACCCGACCAGGCAGAGCTCGAACGGGCCGACTTGTTGCCGGGCGCACTCCTCGACCAGCGTCCGGACGTTATCAAAGGTCATGAAGACGGTCATGGGCGGCTGGTTCCCGGGCGTCTGCTCCAGTATCGGCGTGGGCATCTGCTTGACGGCCATGCGGCAACGCAAAGTGATGGCCTTGGCCGAATATTCGAGCGTCGGGTTGCCGTTGATCTTCTCTTTGAGGGTTGGCGCCCCCCGCGTCCCCAGGTTGTAGCGCCGATAGAACTCGGCGATTTGCGTCCAGCCCGCGCCTGCGCCGGAAAGCCGCTGGTAGACGATGGAGATGTCCTCGGCAAGCGGCCGCTCGTCGGGGTAGTCTCGGACAGCGAACTCCGGATCGACGGAGTAGCGCTTGGCGTCGCCCCAGCAGGTGCGAACGAAAAGCGCGAAGTCGAACTTCCCGCCCTCCACGACCGCCGCCAACGCTTTGCCGCCCCCGAAATCGACGCCGAAGAGCGGCATGTTGCACGGGGACGGGCATGGGAAGAACACCGGCAACTTGTGCTCCGCTTGCTTCTTGGCACGGCAATGGCAAAGGCCACCGCTGTCGTTTGGCAGCACCAGGGAACCGCCGCCCTCGCTGTCGGCCACGAGGCCGGGCAGCGGGCGGAGGCTCTTCAGTTTCGCCGTCCCGAACTCCTTGACGCCCTCCCGCGGGATAGTCAGAGTGAAGGAATCCCCCGCGCCCCGCAGCGTCATGGAGAACTCCAGCCCTAGCTCTTTGTGGACGGCGCGCCAAGAGCCCGCCGCGTCGACTTCTACCGCCCAACCGTTGCCGAAAGTCGTATCGGCGCCGCGGACTACGCCTTCGGCGTCCCAATACTCGACCAGAGCCAGGTGTTCGGAGCGCAGCGCCCCGTCCCAGACAAGCCCTTCGCCATTGAATTCCATCGACATCACGCCAATCTCCTTGTGTCGGAAGGGTTACAATTCCGGCTGATCCAACAGTTCCACATGCAACGCCGCGAGCTGGTTCAGCTCCAGGATCTCGATCCGGTTCTCGCCCTGCGCCAGCAGGGGGGCGGGGACGTAGAGCGTGAATTGAGGACCGCGGTTGTCATAGCGTCCGAGGTTGAAACCATTGATCCAGCAAATCCCTCGCGAGCCGGGAGTCACCCGCAGGAACGTGTCCGCCACCTTGTCCGCCCGGAACGTCCCGGAGAAGAAGGCGGGACAAGCGGCCGCGGGCGCCGCGGGACCGTAGGCCAGCTTGGAGAGGTCGTCGAGCGGCAACGTGAAAATCTCCCAGCCGTGCTGGAACTGCTGGTTGTTGATGACCACGCCCTTGGTGATCCCTTTGCGGTTGTCCTCCATGTGCCAGAAGAAGTTATAACGGCCCATGTTCTCCACCAGAATATCCAACGTCGCACCCTCCTCGGGCACGGAGACGGTGACGCTGGCCTGGCGGTCGTTCCGGTTGAAGGCGGCGATCCGCTTGCCGTCCAGGAACACGGTCGCCTGGTCCCGCGGCTCCTCGATGGACACGGGCATGGCGAACTTCTGGTGCCGCAGCCGCGTCCGGTAGAGGATGAGGCCGTAGTTCTGCCCCAGCGCCTCCATAGCCCGGGTGCAGGGGGACAAGGTGACGGAGGACGCCAAGTTCTGGAGGTTGTCCAGCAACGGCGCCTGGCGGGTGAGCTCCACCTCCCCGTAGGCCCGCTTGGGCGAAGGGAGCGGGACGGGGGAGTTGGCGTCGAAGTCCGGGCTGTGCCGGGCGATGACCTCGCGCAAGGCATGGTATTTGGGCGTCGGGTCGCCAGCCTCGCTCAAGGGCGCCTGGGTGTCGTAGCTGGTGACGAAAGGTTCATGCCAGCCCGAGGGATGGAACTTCAAGCCACCGTTCATGAGGCCAAAATTCGTGCCGCCGTGGAACATGTACAGGTTCACATGCGCCCCGGAGGCGAGGATCGTGTCGAGGTCGCGGGCTAGTACCTTGTTGTCGCGGAGCATGGTCGCGGAGCCGGAGCGGATGCACTGCCCGTCCCAGAACTCGCTGATCATGGGGGGCAAGTCGGGCTGTTGCCGTTTCAAGACCGCCAGCCCGGCCTCCGGCTGGTCGCCGAGCATGAGCGTTTTCCAGACGCCTTCGATAGGCTCGGTCACCAGCCGCGTGTCGGAGTCGCCGTCGGAGGTGAAGAGAATCCCGTCGAAGCCCGTGGAGAGGACCATCTCCTTGAGGGCTTTCATGTAGACGATGTCGTTGCCGAAGGAGGCGTAGCCGTTCTCGAGCTGGACGGCGATGACAGGCCCGCCCGCGGCGCAGAACCATGGTTTGATCCGCTCGAAGAGCGCGTCGAAGTAGCGCTTGACGGCTTGCAGGTATGGCGGATTGGAGCAACGGAGGCGCAGGTCCGGGACGTTCAGCAACCAGGCGGGGAAGCCGCCGAACTCCCACTCGGAGCAAATGTAGGGGCCGGGGCGCAGGAAGACATGCAACCCGAGCTTCCCGGCGGTTTCGAGGAAGCGCCCGATGTCGGCGAGCCCCTCGAAGACGAACTCTCCCGGTTGCGGCTCATGGAGGTTCCATGGCACGTAGGTGGCGACGGAGTTCAGCCCGCAGGCCTTGAGCTTCCGCAGCCGGTCCTCCCAATAATCGGGGTGTATCCTGAAATAGTGGATCTCGCCGGAGAGGATTCTGACCGGCTTGCCGTCCAGCAAGACCCCAGCGTTGGTGACTTCCGCTTTCATGTTCTCGTTTTTCCTTTTCGTAAAACTTTTCTATAGTTCATTGCAAAGGTATCCAATCGTCGTCGAACAGCGCGGCGCCGGTGTAGCCGTAGGCCATGACATGTCCGTCGAGGAAGAGGAAATTGGCGGACTTCCGGTGGTAGTTCCAGGCCGGGGCGTTCACGTGCAGTTGCCTGTTGGTGCCGGAGCCCAGAAGCCATGAGCCGCAACAGGTTGCCATGCTGTTGAAGTTCGAGTAATAATTCTGCTCGGTCATGATGACGGTGTCCGGCATTATCTGCTCGACCCTGCGGTCCGAAGGCGTGGCGGTGTGCGGCAGTGCTAGCGACCAGGCTCCTTGCCTCCCGGCCTCAAGGCTGACAAAGACTTGTTTCATCGTGGGGACATAGTCAGGAGCGTTGTTGGGTGAGGGAACGCTTCCATCCCAACAAGGGGAACCCGACACCGGAGAGGGGGTTGAGGGACAATAGTAGAGCCCCTGCGGGACACGCTTACAAAGGATGTCGCCCTTAGCGTAGTCCCCGCATTGGTTGGTGTAGGAGGCCAAGAGCCCCGAATAAGCACAGAGAAGCCCTGTCGGCGGCAGATAGCTATTGTAGTCGGCGGCGTACATCATCGTGGCTTGGCCGATTTGCCGGAGGTTGCCCGCGCAGACCGTCCTAGTCGCCACCGCCCGCGCCGAACCGAGCGCGGGCAGGAGCAACGAGCTCAGGATCGCGATCACGGCGATCGTCACGAGCAATTCCACCAAGGTGAAAGACCTCCTCATGGTGCATTCCTTCCGTTTTTATTGTTTCGCCGTCAACGTCTTCTCCAGGCCGTCCGCCGGCAAGCTGGAGACCACATAGAGCAGCCGTCCCTGGTAGGCGACCTTGCCTGCGACGCGGTTGCCGAAGAGGTCTAGCGTCTCCAGCCCTTCCGCCTCCGGAACGCTGTAGCGGCCATCCGCCGCGCCGGAGATCAGCGCGACCGAGGCGCCCCGCCCGGCGAAGAGGTAGGCCCAAACTTTCTCGCCGACCTGGACACGCTTCACGAAAAGCCTGTCCTCCAGCAGCCAGGCCAGATTGGAGAAAGCGGCCAGCGTGGGATGCGGATAGCCGTCGGCTCCAAGCAAGACGGGGAAGCTGGGGCGGACTAGCAGGTTTTTGGGGCAATGGTCGGAATAGAGGAATATCCTCTTGACCCCGAGCGCCAAATGGCTCGCCACAAAGCGGCAGGTCATGTCCGCCAACCATAGATTGTCGTCCTGTGAGACCCAGGGTATGGTGTGCTTGTAGAGCCCGGCGAAGTCGTCTTTGCCCTCCAGGCTTGTCGGAATGGCGCCAGTCCTGCCGGGGTTGCCTTCGCTGTTCACGATGGGCTTGATCGGCGCGGGGACCCTCGCCTTGAAGTAGTCCAACACCCCATGATAATTCCGCTCCGTCTGGTCGCCGGGGACGCATCCGAGCTCACGGCTCTCGTTGTAGTAGTGGTAGTCGATCATGTCGCAATAGGGGTAAGCGCCCGCTTCAAAGACCGCCTTCGTCCATTTCGGCGCGCCCCAGCTGCCACCCGTGTTGAAGCCGTAGAAAACCGCCTCGGGATAGACCCGCTTCAATTCCCCATAGGCGACCTTTGAGAGCTCGGCGTAGTCCTTCGGCGGATTGGCGTCCTTCTTGAGCCCCGCCCTCCAGAAAGAGCCTGAGTTGAAGGGCTCGTTCTGGAACTGGTATTCGTCAATAACCCCTTTGTAGTGGGACGTCACCGTCCGCACATAGTTTTTGAAGGCCTCGATGTCCTTGGGCTGATACATGTAGTCGAAATACCCGAAGCTGGATTTGACGCCGTCGAAATAGGAGGCCCAAGTCGGAGCCGAGCCGAGGTAGCCGAGCACCTTGATCTTGCCGTCGCGATAGGCAGCGACTTTATCGTCAGCGAACTTCCAGACGCCCTTCTCGCGTTCGACCCACCCCCAGCAGGTCGCCTCAACACAAACATCGTTGCAACGCACCCAGTTCATCCCCGCCGCCTTCATGGTCGAGACGACCCTGGCGGCCGGGTAGAAATGCCCGCCGAAGGGTGAGTTGGGCGCGTCCTCGCCCCAGTGGACCGGACGTCTGACGCGGCTCATGACGATCTCGTTGAAAGGCGAGACGCGCTTGCCGTCGCGCTCCGCCCAGACCTCCACCCTGAACGATCCTAGCGAAGTCTCGGGGAAAACGCCGAAGTCCAAGACGCCCGACTCCATGAAGGGAGGCTCCTCGCCGCTCATCCGCCCCCACCAAGACCGTCCGAGCTTGACGTCCGACAGCGGGCGCTCCTCTCCATAGACGTTCACCGCTTTGGCCTTGAGCGTGGCGCCGTCGAAAGCGCCCGTGGCGTGGAACTTGAGCTTTGCGGGCTCATCGGAGAAGAGGACGTGCGTTCCGGCAAGTTCGGAGTCCTCGGGGGCGAGTGCTATCTCGCATTCATCTGCGGAGGCGTATTGGCAGGCACTGTCCCCGGAATGCGCCATGAGCGAGTCAACATTGAACTCCCCCCCTTTCACGGAGCCGAAGACCAACGCGAAGCCCCTGACAAGCGGGTCAGGTTTGAAGCTCATGCTTGCGATCCGCCACTTGTCGGACGGCACCAAGCCTTTGGAGACGCCGCCGACGCTGGCGTACCATTCGCCCTTTGCCTTGTAGGCTAAGGAGACATGGCACAGGGTGTCCGAGTCGTCGACTTGGAACGGTTCGGAATAAACTTGGATGTACCCCGGCGACCGAATCAGCAGCGACGGTGCGCCGCTGGGGCCGGGATTGGCGGGATCGGCTTTGAGTTCCCCTCCGACATTTTCCCGGTTGATGTTCCAGCCAGCCTGCGGCCCGAGCGGGAAGCGGCTGTTGCGGAACAGGTTGGCGATTCCCTTCGTCGGCCGTTCGATCCCGGCGGCGTGGACGGCCATGAACGCGGCCTTGTCGCTTTCCAGGAGCTTCACCGAGGCGATGTCGGTGACCCCTTTCTTTAGGGAAATGAAAAGCGCCAACTGGGAGAAGTCGGGCATGGCGTCGGAGAAGGCTGGCCTCTCGTGCTTCAATTGGAGCTGAAAGCTCCGCTCGCGCCAGGCGCTGTCTGTCGTGGTGTCGGCTTCCATAAAAGTGGTGTATGGTTTCGGAAGCGCCCTGACGTGCAAGTTCAGAGGGGCGTCGGGACAGCGGGAGACCACCTTGATCTCGTAGTAGCCGGACTTCAGCTTCATCGCGCCTGAAAGCCTGAAGAGGACTGGCTGGTCGGGGCCGATGATGTGCTTGACGTCGAAACGGAGGAAGCCGCGCCCCTTGTCCGAGAGCTGTTCGGTAGTCGCCACCGACTCGTTCCAGTTGGGGAAGTCAGCCACGACGCCATTGGGTAATGGCCCGTTGAACGAGCCCTGCGCCTTGATGTGCTTGCCAGCGCCGACTTGCGAGAAATCCACGTTGACCAGAGCCTCCGCCGCGGCGAACGCCGCCACGGCCAGAAACGGCAAGAATGCCACCAGGAAACACTTGATCCGCATTTACATCTTCTCCCGTCATATGTTTATAGCATCGTCGTCGATGATATTGGGAAGGCCGTGCCATTTTATTTTTATCACCAATGATTTAAATATAGGGGAAAACATCGCGGATGTCAAGGGGCTCTTAGAAAAAACTCTCGTAGGCGAGGCGGGCGGCGCCGAGGGCGGACTGTTCCGGGCCCAGGGTGGAAAGGGAGATGACGACGCGGCGGCGGCGCTCGTCGGGGAGGATCTCGTCGAGGGCGTCAAGGGTGGCTTGGTAGAGGAAACCGTCCTTACGGGCCTGGCCGCCAGCGAAGACCAAGGCTTCGGGGGAGTAGAGTTGGATCATGTTGGCGACGCCGAGGGCGTTGTAGGAAGCGGCCTTGCGGAGGAGCGCGGCCGCCTCTGGATCGCCGTCGTCGGCGGCGAGGTCGAGGGCGTGGGCGTCGCGCCCCAAGGCCTTGCCGCCGGAGAAAGACTCGATGCAACCCCGGAAACCACAGGCGCACAAGTTCTTGTTGTCCGGCATCAGCAGGTGGCCGATGTAACCGACCGGACGTCCGGGCTGGCTGATCAAAAGCTGGTGGTTCGACACGACTCCCGAGCCAATCCCCACCCCCAGCAGGATGGTCACCAAATCGCCGCAACCCGCCCTGGCGCCAAAATGGTATTCGCCCCAGACGGCCGCGGCGGTGGTGGTCATGGCGCGGACGGGAGCCCCCGCATGCTCCGACAACGCTTGGGCCACGGGGATGCTCGCGCCCCATTTTAGCCCGAAATTTCCGCCCGAGACGAGCACGCCCGCCTCGGAATCGACGTTGCCAGACACGGAAAGCCCCACGCCTCGCAGTTTTGTCGGAGACGTTCCGCTCCCCGCCATGGCACCGTCGAAGACGCCAAAGAGCCAGTGGAGGAACGCGTCCTGTCCTTGGTACTTGGGCGTGCGGTCGCAACTCCGGTAAAGCGTGTTGAAGGTCAGGTCGCAGACGACCGTCTTGGTCGAGTCCGCCCCGACGTCGATCCCGACGAAACGCATGGCGTCCGGGTTGACGCAGTACGGGATCATCGGGCGCCCGCGGCCGGAGGGTTCTTCCCGCCGGGCGAAGATGTCTCCCTCCGCCACCAGGGTGTCGACAACCTTGCACATCGTCCCCCAGGCGATTTCGGTCTCCCGGTGCAAATCCTTCTTCGAAAAAGAGTTCTTGCCCCGCCTGATGGCGTCTAGCATCCGAACCCTGTTGCTGTCCATCCTTCAGCTCCCGCAATTGGCTTCAAATACGCGGCCGTGGCTTTTGGCGCCCCAGGAAACCGCGCGCCCCAGAGTCCCAAGCGTCCGCGCGTAATCTATCATAGAGTTCCGTCAAGCCAAAACAGTCTTCCACCCATTCCCCAACTTTTTTGTGTCCGGAGACGCGAGGCATGGGGAAGGGATGTATCCCGGCCACCGAATCCCGTTCTTCATTACGAGCCATACCGGAGTGTCTGACGCCATGCTCAAAGGCAAGTTGAAACCGGAGAGGCGAGTTTTTGCGCAACACCCCCTTGACTTGTTTTAAATTTGCCTTGTTTTAAAATAGAAACAAGGCAGGGTGTTGAAATGAAGAAGAAGTCGCCGAAAGCGAACTTCGTCGAGCGGGAGCTGCCGGGGCTTATCGCCCGACAGCGGCTTGCGGCCGGGGATTTGATACCATCGGAGAACAGTCTGGCTTCGTTGCTCGGGGTGAGCCGCAGCACCGTGAGGCAGGCGATCAGTCTACTGGAAGGCGAAGGGATTCTGCGCGGCGAGCAAGGCTGTGGAACCTTTCTGGTGAGGATGCCGAAAATCCCCAAACTCGATGTGACGCCACCTAAGTTCATCGCCTACGTTTGCGACGGGGGGATAGACAACCCGTTCATGGCGTCCATCGCGAGAGGTGTCGAGGAAGGCATGGTTGGCAATGGCATGCAACTCTGCGTGAGAAGCACGACCAAAGGCGTGGAGCATGAGGCGGAGATAATAAGGCTCTTCTGCAAAACTTGAAATGGTGCTATAGTAATAGGGCGTCGGGCGGAACCCTTCCGCGTTCAAGGCCAGAGCCGCCATAACCGGTCGTAGGCTCCCTCTTGTTCCGTTCTGGCCTTGAGCGCTCCAGGAACCCGCCCGGAAGGGTTGTTATGGGCGGGGGAAGGGATTCCCCCGCCTTTGGCAGGGAAAACGGGAGAAGGCAGCCATGTCCAGCAGCGTTCTGTTCCATGCGTGCGAGATCAAGGGTTTCGACCATCGGAGGTGGGATTGGGTCGGCGGCCGGGCGGTGTCGGTCATCAGCCGGAGGAAGGGAGGCTTTGTCTGTCCCAGTTGCGGAGGCCGCCACGTCACGGCGACCAGGGTGGGCGAGCGCGAGGTCATGGCGGGGTTGATGGGCGACCTGCCCATGTTCCTGCGGGTGGACGCCCACCGCGTGAAGCGCCATGACTGCGGCGCCTTCCGCATGGAGTCCTACCCCTTCCTCTCCAGCCCCAAAAGCCACATAGCCCGGCAACTGGAGCGTTCCATCGTGGAACTGCGCCCCGAGATGAGCATCTCCGCGGTGGCCAAACACTTCGGACTGGACTGGCGGACGGTGAAGGAGTTGGAGAAGAGGCATTTGGAGAAGAAGTGCCAGCACATCCGTCTGGCCGACGTCGAGACCGTCGGGGTGGACGAGATCTTCGTCGGCAAGATGAAGTACAAGACGGTCGTCCGCGACCTGGCCACCGGGGCGGTGTTGCATGTGGGCGACGGCAAAGGCGGCGAGGCGCTGGAGGAGCTCGGGCGGAGGCTGCGGAGCTCGACGGCCCGGATCAAGGTGGTGGCGATGGACATGTCGTCCGGCTTCGCCGCCTGGTTCAAGGACAAGCTGCCGGACGCGACGATCGTGTTCGACCATTTCCATGTGATCAAGCTGATGAACGACAGGCTCGACCAGGTGAGGCGCCGGACGGTCAAGGATTTGGCAAGGCTCTATAAAAACGCTTCCTGCCGCTGAGGCACGAGGAGAAGCTCAAACCGCCCGAGTCCAAGAAGCTCCAGGAGCTGCGGGACAGGTTGACCTCATGAAGGAGAAGCTGCGGAACGTCTACAAGCTGGCGGAGAGCGAGGACGCCGCGAAGCTCCTGCTTGGCGACTGGTGTTCCGACGCGGAGGGCTCGGACATCAAGGAGCTCAGGTCCATGGCGAAGACTATCCGGAAACATTGGGACGGCGTCCTCGCCTATTGGACGACGGGCGGGGTGACCTCGGCGGCGGTCGAGGGGTTCAACAACAAAATCCGGTGGCTGGTGAAGCAGGCCTACGGCTATCGGGACGAAAAGTATTTCCGCCTGAAAATCTTCGATCTGCCAAACTTCAAAATCAAGAAGGAACTATGACGCCGTTACGGGTTTTGCAGAAGATGCGGACATTTTTGGTTCCGGCTATGCCGGGTTAGGCTACGGACGCAATTCGGAGATGAAGCGTTATTTTGTAAAAATGTCTAATTTTCGCACCATCGGCTTGTATTGTTTTGTGATTTAACACTATATTAACGCAAAAATCGCCATTGGCTGCCACCATGGCCTGTAACCAGTTCGACCAACAGCATAAGGACAATAAGGCAAAATGGTGAAGCTCCCCCAAGTTGTGGACGTGGACGAAGAGAAATGCGTGAACTGCCACGCGTGCATCGCCGCCTGCCCGGTGAAGTTCTGCAACAACGGCAGCGGCAGCCATGTGACCATCAACCACGATCTCTGCATCGGTTGCGGCAACTGCATCAAGGCCTGCACCCATGAGGCCCGCCGCGGCATCGACGACTCCGAGGCTTTCCTGGACGCCCTGCGTCATGGCGAATCCATGATTGCCATCGCCGCCCCCGCCGTGGCCGCCGCCTTCCCCAACCAGTACCTCAAGCTCAACGGCTGGCTCCGCTCCATCGGCGTCCAGGCGGTCTTCGACGTCAGCTACGGCGCCGAGCTTACCGTCAAAAGTTACCTCGACCACATCCAGAAGAACAAGCCAGCCTGCGTCATCTCCCAACCCTGTCCCGCCTTGGTCACGTTCGTGGAGATATACCACCCCGAGCTGCTGCGCCATCTGGCCCCCGCCGACAGCCCCATGCTCCACACCATCAAGATGGTCCGTGAGTTCCACTCCGAGTACCGCCGCCACAAGGTCGTGGTCATCTCCCCCTGCCTGGCCAAGAAACGCGAATTCGCCGACACCGGCCTGGGCGACTACAACCTCACCATGAAATCCCTCCAAGCCATCCTGGAGACCAGGAAGGTAGACCTGTCCGAGTTCCCCGAGCTAGACTACGACAATCCGCCCGCCGAGCGCGCCGTCCTCTTCTCCACCCCCGGCGGCTTGATGGCCACCGCGGCGCGCTGGAATCCCGCCATCCCCGCCATCACCCGGAAAATCGAGGGCGTCGAGCACGTCTACCACTACCTGGAGCGGCTCAACGAGATGATCGTCCGTGGTTCCGCCCCGGCCTTGGTCGACTGTCTGAACTGCTCCCTCGGCTGCAACGGCGGGCCGGGCACCCGGAACAGCGACGCCCATCCCGATCAAGTCGAGAGCCTCGTCGCCCGTCGCGACCGCGCCGCCCGCGAGAAATACGCGCGCCCCGGCGCCAGCGCCGACGGCAAGGCCCAGAAAGCCCTCCTCAAACTGATCAACCAGCATTGGAAGCCAGGCCTTTATAACCGAAGCTACCAGAACAAGTCCGCCAATAACACTATCCGTCACCCCAACGAACGCCAGCTCGACGAGATCTACAAAGGCAAGCTGATGAAGTCTGGGGACAAAGACATCCTCAACTGTGGCGCCTGTGGTTATGGCTCCTGCGAGAAAATGGCCACCGCCATCTTCAACGGCCTGAACAAGCCTGAGAACTGCCACACCTTCATCCAGCACACCCTCGCCAAACAGGAGGAGCGCGCCCGGGTCGAGATGGACAAGCTCAAGGGCCGCGTCGGTCTGGTTCAGCGCGTCGCCGAGGGCGACGTCACCGTCAAGTTCGACGTGGAGGGCGAGCACGACTCCCTCGGCATCGCCCTGAAACTCATGTCCGAGAAAAACCTCGAGCGCATGGGCATGGTGTTGAGCCTGGCCGACGGTAACCTCGCCGGCGAGATCAAGATCAGTTCCGACCGCGACGAGTTCGGCAAAGCCCTGCACCTTATGGCGTCGCGGTTCCATGACCGCATCGGCATGCTCGACTGCATCTCCCGCGGCGACCTTTCCCGCGATGTGGAGGTGGTCGATGGCAACGACTTTTTCGGCCAGGCGCTCAAGCGCATGGCCGACAGCCTCCGCGAGCTCATCGGCAAAGTCAACCATTCCGTCACCAGCGTCCACGCCAGCTCCAGCCAGATAGGTGACGCCAGCGCCTCGCTCTCTAGCGGCACCACGCAGCAGGCCTCCGCCCTTCAGCAGATCGCCAGCACCAACACCCAAGTCACCAGCCAAGCCAACACCAACGCCGAACGGGCGAAAACCGCCACCACCCTCGCCAAACACGCCGACCAGCTCGCCGAGAAAGGCAAGGCGCGCGTCCAGTCCCTCGTCGGAGCCATGAAGGACATCGACAAGGCCAGCAGCGAGATCGGCGCCATCATGAAACTTATGGACGACATCGCCTTCCAGACCAATATCCTCGCGCTCAACGCCGCCGTCGAGGCCGCCCGCGCCGGACGCTTCGGCAAAGGCTTCGCCGTGGTCGCCGAGGAGGTCCGCAACCTTGCCGGAAAAAGCGCCAAGGCCGCCCAGAAAACCCAGGAGCTCGTAGACAACGCCATCGGCAAGGTCAACGTCGGCAACAAGCACACCGAGGAGACCGCCAGCTCGCTGGAGATGATCGTCGAAAGCGTCGTCCAGGTCGCCCAGCTTCTCGACGAGATCAGCCGCGACTCCACCGACCAGGCCAAAGGCATCGAACAAGTCGACAGCGGCCTTTGCCAGATCAGCTCCATCACCCAGCAGAACGCCTCCAACGCCGAGGAGATGGCCAACATCTCCCATGAGATGCTCACCCAGGTGGAGTCCCTGCGCGACCTGGTCACCCGCTTCAAGCTCTCCGAGGACGCCCCCACCTCCCTGCCGGAGCTCCGGAGCCATCCCCAGCATCAGCCGCACGGGCACCCGGCGCCTAGAAACCTCGCCCCCGGCATCCACATTAGCCTGGACGACACCAGCCTCGGCCGCTATTAATCGCATTCCTTGAGGAAATGCGGGAACTGGTTCGCTTGGTAGATCCGCTTGACTTGAAGCGGGGTGCGACCGAACTTCTTCTTGAACTCCCGGTGGAAATAGCCGAGGTTGTCGAAACCGTTCGCCAACGCCGCCTCGCTTACCGCCACGCCCCGCTCCGCCAGGGCGCGGCAGGCCAACCGCAGACGGCAGTCGTTGACGAACTCGCAAAACGTGAAGCCGGTCGCCGTTTTGAACTGCCGTGTGAACTTCGTCCGGCTCATGCCCACCTCGGCCGCCGCCGCGTCCAGGCGATAGCTCTCGGCGGGACGCCTGCCGATTCGGACGCATAGCCGCCGCAGCCGCTCCATCCCGGTGTCGGCGTCCGCCTCGCCGGGGACGTCTAGACTGCGGAAAAAGCCAACCACCAAGTCGGCCAGCAACGCCCCGGCCCGCTCCTGGCTCAACAACATCCCGCACGACAGCTCCTCGCGCAACTCCAAGCCAACCCGGACGTTGCGTTCCAGATACGCTGGCTGCGTCCCGGAAAAATAATGTTTGTCCACCGTGCCACGCTGGATGGCGGCATGGACTCTTGTCTGGCCGCAATTGAGGAAATGCGCCGGGTCGAAACAGATGAACACGAACTCCCCCGGCCGCTCCGGCGTATGCTCCAAATGGTGCGGCAAACCACTGTAAAGGAAAAACGCCCGACCGCGCCGGAAGGCGCAACGCTTGCCGGCGATGTGCTGCTCCCCCTCGTCGTTCAGGCAGATGAACAACTCGTGCATGTCATGACGGTGCGGCGCCATGACGTGATCGTGGAAGCCATGTTCTCCCCAGAGCATCTTTGTCCGATAGTGTATTTTTTATGGCCGCTTCTATGCGATTTACTGAACACAATAAGGTATTATTATAAAAAAGTCAACAACCTGGCGGAGGATGTCCAAATGGATTTCGACTGGGGCAAGGTCAAGGGGAACTGGCGGCGCTGGTGGGCGGGGGAGCTGGAACGCCCGGTGTTCAACATCACGGTGTCGGAACCAGAACCAGGCGTGAAAGCCTTCTGGTCGCACTACGACTTCTCCATCCCCGCCATCGACATCCTGAAGTCGCGCGGGAAGGCGTTGGCCTGCGACCGTCACCACGCCGACGCCTTCCCCTCCCTGTGGCCGAATTTCGGGCCGGGCGTCCTGGCGGCCTTCACCGGCGGCGAGGGCCGGAACGCCGAGGATACGGTGTGGTTCCACCCCGGACGTTTCGAAGGGCTGGACATCTATGACATCCACGTCAAACTAGACAAGGGCGCGCCCTGGTTCCGGAGGGTCGAGGAGTTCTACTTGGCAGCGGCCAAGCTCTGGCCCGACAAGGGCGTCCAACTCGGCATGACCGACCTCGGCGGCGCCCTGGACGTCCTGGCCTCTTTCCGCCCCGGCGAGCAGCTGCTCCTGGATCTCTACGACCATCCGGAGGAGGTCAAACGCATCACTTGGGAGATCCACGCCGCCTGGTGGGAAACCTTCGAGCACTTCGATGCCTTGAACCGCAAGGCCAGCCCTGGGCACTCCGCCTGGACGCCGCTCTACTCCGACACCCGCTACTACATGACCCAGTGCGACTTCTCCTACATGATCTCCCCCGACATGTTCGCGGAGTTCGTCCGCCCGGAGCTCGCCGCCACCTGCGCCAAGCTCGATCACGGCTTCTACCATCTCGATGGCAAAGGCGAACTCCCCCATCTGGAACACCTGCTCTCCATCCCCGAACTCAAAGGAGTGCAATGGATACCCGGCGCCGGAGCCCCTCCTATCGACCAATGGCCGGAAGTGGTCAACCGCATCGTGGCGGCGGGGAAGAAGCTGCAAGTCTACTGCGGGTTGGAGCAGATCGACGCCATCGTCTCCCAAGTGGACGACCCCGGCGCGGTGGCGTTCATCGGCGGCGTCGGGCAAGGCCAGGAGGGCGAGCTGCTGGAAGTCCTGCGGAAATACCATGCCTGTTAGGCCAACCACGCTTGGACTTTGTCGCTCCGTAGCTCCCGCAGGGCGTCGCTGGCGATCCACCGGGCGGACGGGCTGCCTTGCGCTTTGATTCGTTCGGCCACTTGGATGGCCTCGCGGTTCAGCGCCAAGTTGCGTTTTCCCAGTTGCCGCAGCGCCCAATTCACGGCTTTCTTGACGAAGTTACGGTTGTCATGGGCTTCCCGAACCAGCGCCGGGAAGAACTGGCCGAGCTTCTCGTCCGCCGCCGTCTTGTCGTGGACTGCCAGCCCGGCCATGACCACGAAGCCGGAACGCTTGACGAACTCCGGCTCGGCCTCGCTCCACGCCAACGCCTTGCGGTAGGCGAACGGCGTCCGTTCGAACAAGGCGCAACATTGGTCGCAGACGCCCCAGGAGTCGAAATCCCCAGCCATCCGGTCGGCCAAAACCTCGTCAACCTCCAGCGGGTCGGCGATGTACGAGGCGAGTATCATCGCCTCTTGGACGTGCGTCTCCCAGAGCGCCAACGCCAGTTGGTGGTTCATGCCAAGGCTTTTGGCGATGCCACGGAGCGCGGGGATCGGCGCGCCGACGGCGCCGCGGATGTCTATCCCGAACCGCGTCAGCTTCTGGCGGTAAGCTTCCGACGCCGCGGCGTTGATCGCCGCCATTGCCTGGTCAAACGCTTTCATCGGGCCGCAGCTCCTCGTTGAACAGCATCGCCCCGGCCACCGCCGCCACCGGCATGAAGAACACGGCGAAGAACGGGATGAGCAAGCCTCCGTAGACCACCAAGCTGAAGCCCAGCAACAAGCTCCGCCGCGACCGGAACAAACGGGTGTAATCCGCCCGCGCCATGCGGCGGTGCTCGACGCTGTACACCAAAAAAGACAGTCCCAGGAAATGCGCCCCCACCAGCATCCCCGGCACGAAACCGACCACCGGGATCATGAAGTTCAACGGGAACAGCAGCAACGCCCAGAACAGCGACAACGACGCCAGCCAGACGCTGTTTTTCATGGACATCATGCCATCGGAAAACAAGCGTCTCAGACCGCCGGACTCGTCCATGGCGAAAGCGTAGTGCTCGCCCTCCAGCCGCAAGACCATGGCGTCGAGGAAGGGCGAGGCCACGGAGAAATACAGCGGGGCGAACGTGAAGACGAACACCGCCAAATAAACGATGACCGCCAGAGCGTTCACCAAAACCGCGAGGGCCCGGTAAAGATAGTGGAGCCAACCACCATCGGCTTGGTGCGCGGGAAGGAGCTGGTTGAGCGCCGGCAACACCCAAATGAACAACGCCGCCATAACCGCGACATAGACGGCTAGGCTCAACAACATCGGCACGGCGGCGTAACGCCAATATTTGGGGTTGGTGAGGAACAACTTCATGGCCTTAAACGGAAATATCGCCCCGCGGAAAAAGTCCCAGGCATGATTCATTTACAAGATCTCCATGGCTATGTCATCCCAGAACAATAGCCCCGTCTTCGTCGGATAGAGCCGCCCGGGAACGGACGCCAACAGTCCTTGTTCGACCAGCGGGGCGGTCTTGGCTGCGAAGAACTCCAGGCCGACGCCCGTGCGTTCTCGAAGCGAAGCGTCGCTCCAGCCGGCGGTGGAGCGCAGCCCCATGGCGAAAATCTCCGCGGCCAGCTTCTCCGGCGGCAATTGGTCGCCTTCCGGCGCCGCGCCGGAAAGCCAGGCCTCCAGATCAGCGGGTTGCGTCCAGCGCTTGGAGCCATCGAAGGAAGTGGCGGCCGGGCCGCAGCCCAAATAGGTGTCGCCCAACCATATCTCCAAATTGTGGCGGCATTCGCGGCCGGGCCGGGCGTAGTTGGAGACCTCGTAGCGCGCGATCCCCAGCCTGGCCAGCGCGACGGGGATCATCTCCCACATCTCGACCTCCAGCTCCGCGCTGGCGGCCTCGTCCGGACGCGGCCCGGCGGCGAGGCGGCTACCCTCCTCGTAGGTGAGCGAATACGCCGAGAGGTGACTGATAGGCAACGCCGCGGCCAACTCCAGCTCGCGGCCCCAATCGGCGGGCGTCTGGCCGGGGACGCCGTAGATGAGGTCGATGGACAAGTTGCCCATCCCTCGTTCCCCGGCCAGGGCGAAGGCTTGATGGATTTTGTCCGGCGAGCCCCGCCGTCCCAAGAGGTCGCGGAAACGTCGCTGGAAGGATTGCGCCCCGAAAGAGACCCGGTTGGCGTGGGCTGCGAGGATATCCGCCTTCTCCGCGCTGAGCGTCTCGGGGTTGCACTCGACGCTCACCTCGCAATCACGGTCAAAACTGAAATATCTCCGGACTAGCTGGAAGAGCCGCGCCAAGGCGGCGGCGGAAAGCCACGTGGGGGTGCCGCCGCCGATGAAGACGCTGCGGAGCGCCGCCGCGGCCGGGGCTTGGCGCCGGAAGTCGTCCTCAAGCTTGTCAAGGTAGCGGCTAACGCTTCGCCCAGTAGCGCCCGGCTCCGAATAGAAGGCGCAGTAGGCGCACTTCGCGGCGCAGAACGGAACATGGACATAAAGTCGGTTGAAAGCTTTCCCCATCATCCCCCCCAAGGAATTCCCGCGGCAAAAAAGCTAAAAAGGGAAAAACCGTCGCCGGTTTTTCCCTTGGGTGTCACGTCACAAACGATCAAGCGGTCAAGCGATGTCCTCGCCGACTTCCCAGCGGGCGAAGCGGGTGATCGTGAGTTTGGGGGCGATCTTCTCCAAGCAGGACTTGTCGTCCCGAAGCCATGGCTGCTTCATCAAGCAGACTTCGGTGTACCACTTGTTGATCTTGCCGAAAACGATCTTGTCGACCATCTCGGCGGGCTTGCCGACGACTTGGGCGGCGGCGATCTCTTTCTCCGTGGCGATGACCGCGGCGGGGACGTCCTTGGGCCCGATGTAGCCCGGATTGAAGGCGGCGATGTGTTTGCAAGCGTCGGCCAGGACGGCGTCGTCGGCCTCGCCCGCGGCCTCGACCATCACGCCAATCCGACCACCCATGTGTATGTAGGTGGTGACTTTGGCCTTGGCGTCCCAACGGATGGCGCGGCGCACCTGCATGTTCTCGCCGACCGTGGCGATAAGGCTGGTGATGGCCGCCTGCTCCTGTTCGGCGAACTTAGCCGCGACGTCGCCGTTCGCGGACGACGCGAAGAGCCGCTCAAGCGCCTCCTTGGCGTACGCCTGGAACTTGTCGTTTTTGGTCACGAAGTCGGTCTCGCACAAGACTTCGATCATCGCCCCGACGCCGCCGGAGACTTTGGACAGGACCAAGCCTTCCTTCACGGAACGCCCGGACTTCTTCTCCGCCTTGGTGATGCCCGCTTTGCGCAGGCACTCGACAGCCTTCTCCATGTCGCCGCCGGCTTCATTGAGGGCCTTCTTGCAATCCATCATCCCCGCGCCGGTCTTTTCCCTCAGGTCCTTGACCGCTTGGGCGCTAATATCTGCCATTTTCTCTGCTTCTCCTATAAAAGACGTTGTGGGAACGTCGTTTAGAATTCGACGGGGGCCTGGGCGGCGGGCTCGGCCGGATCGGCGGCCTTCGGCTCCTTCTTGGCCTTGGCCTTGGCCTTCGTGGCCTCCTCTTCAGACTGGCCTTCCGCGACAGCGGGAGTCTCGACCGCAGCCTCGGCAGGAACATCGGCGGCACCCTCAACCTTCGCAGGCTTCTCGGTCCGCTTCTTCTCCTTGGCCTCCTTGACTTCCTTGTCCTTGGCGTCCTTTTCCTTCTTGGCCTTGTCGCGGGCGTCCTTCATCTCCTTGGACTTCTTGGCCTTCTCGGCGTCGTCATCGGCCTTCTTCTTGGCCCGCTCTGCCTCTTCCTCGGCGGAGCGCTTCTTGTAAATCTGCCCGGCGTCGGCGATGGCGTCAGTCAGGACATCCATGATCACCTTGATGGAACGGATGGCGTCATCGTTGGCCGGGATCGGGATAAGGACTTCCTCGGGATTGGCGTTGGTGTCGACGATGGCGACGATTGGAATGCCAAGCTTCTGAGCCTCGCGGACGGCGATGTCCTCTTTGCAGATGTCGATGACCAGCAGCACGTCGGGCATACGGGTCATGTCTTTGATGCCGTCGAGGTTGCGGTGCAGCTTCTCGCCGTTGCGGCGGCTGGAGGACTGCTCCTTCTTGGTCATCTTGATGTTATCCGACCCGAGCATGGTGTCGATCTCGCACATCTTGTGGATGCTCTTGCGGATGGTGGTATGGTTGGTCAACGTGCCGCCCAGCCAGCGCTCGGAGATGTGGAACATCCCGGTCTTGTCAGCCGACTCGCGGACGATCTCCTGCGCCTGGCGCTTGGTGCCGACGAAAAGGACACTGCCGCCCTTCGCGACGGTCTGGTGCAGGAAGTCGCAAGCCTGGGCCAATTGGTTCATGGTCTTGGTCAGGTCGATGATGTAGATGCCGTTCTTGCTTCCGTAGACGAAGTTCTTCATCTTCGGATTCCAGCGCTTGACTTGGTGTCCGAAATGCACGCCGGCTTCCAGCAGATCCTGGATCGTGATCTTAGCTCCCATCGCTTGCTCCTTCTCGTTGGCTGACGTTTGCCGCCTCAGGCGGAACGCCATTGGTTGAATTGTTTGGCTCTTGCCTTGTCCGCGAAACGCGGACCGACTAAACTATCATAGGACAGGATAAATGCAAGCGGGGAAGCGGAAAAACTCCGTCGCGTTTTTTCACGAAAAATTTTGCCGTCGCCGCTTGACCCAACGCGATGGCGGTGTATCTTAAGGCTTCCTCGCCAATGAGGCGTGGATGTGTGATAGGCAATATGCGCCCGTAGCTCAATTGGATAGAGCGTCTGGCTACGGACCAGAAGGTTCGGGGTTCGAATCCCTGCGGGCGTACCAATAATTAGCCTCGAAACCACGGTTTCGAGGCTTTTTTATTTCCCCCTTGCTCAAACCTGCTCCAAGCGGAAAAAGCCTGCCCAAAAGAAAAAGACTCGCGCATTTTTCGCGCATTTTCTCCCCAGCCTCAAATAGCCTCGACTAGCCTCGGCGTTCCAACTGGGCTGCCATGCATCCCGAAGCACCCCCTGTCGGCATCCCTGAGCCGCGTCGGCAACGGCGAGCACCCCTGGGCTATCCTCCGCAGCCACCGTTTCCCCGCATTCTGGGCGGCATTTCACCCCCTGACTCCAGCCATCTTTGCGACGAATATAGTGCAAGTCGTTCAATTTCAAAGATATATTACCACCATAGCTTGGACGCACCCTTTCACTTATAACTAATTTTAAGGAGTGTTTCTATGGGATATTACAGCGATGTTGCGTTGTTGTTGAATCGGGAGGCGGACGTGGAGTTGCGAACCGTTTTGGTCGGTGCAACGGAAGAGGTGCGGCAAACGTTCAAGATTTGCGAGACGAAGAGCGACGCCGGGACAGGGTTGACGCTCCGCCACTGGGAGCATGTGAAGTGGCAGGACGAGGTGGCCGAGTTCGTGGACTCGTTCCTCGCCGCCCTTGATGGCGACCAGTACCGGTTCATCCGGTTGGGCGAGAGGTTCGGAGACCTTGACGACTGCGGCGGGATTTACGACGAGCCGTTCGGCTTGGAGGTCGTGTCGAGGATCGAGGTTCACAAAAACGGCGAGAACGATCCGGAAAACACGCCCTCGGGGGATTGCCCGAGAGGGGCTTGAAACGCCCCGATTAGAGGTTTGAATCAACAGCGGGGCTGTGGTTTTTGACCAAAAAATGGCTCAAGCGAAATAATCTGCCAGATACGCGGCATCGCCCAAAACCACCATCCTGTCCGCCTCGGTGGTGGACAGGATGGCGTTGCAATCTAATCCGAACAATGGAGGCTATCATGGATTTGTCATTGAGGAAAACTGACTTGCAGGACGCTTTGGCGGGGCTTCGGCCGTTCTTCCAGGGCATGAAGTCGAACGCTGGGCGGTTGCTGGTCAAGCTGTCGCACGGGGACGGGGAGCTGTGCGTCGCCGCGACCGACGGGATCAGCTGGCTCAGATTCGCCAGGCAGTCGATGGCCATCAACGCCGCCCCGGTGGTGGTGGTGGCGCAGTGGCCGGAGATGAAACGGGCGCTGTCGAGAACGGGCGGCGGGGCCGTCACATTCCTGCACTCACACGGCGACGCTTTGGAGATGAGCGTCGGGGACGGCAGGGGCGTCGAGAAGATCGCGCTGGAGCCGATGTCGTCTTGGACGGACGCGCCGAAGGTGGCAATGGAGACCGTGGCGTTCAAGGAAGACTTCACGGACAAGCTGGCCAAGGCCGTACACTTCGCCGACGAGGACGGAGCCAGGGAGCCCTTGAAGGGCGTCCTGGTCGAGCCAGGGTGGATGGTCGCGACCAACGGGAGAAGGCTGGTTCGGTTCCCTGTCGAGCTGGGGCTGAAGGGTAGCTTCGTCGTCGGCAGGTGCGGGATGCTGGAGGCCGGGATGCTGAAGGGGGCGGGGGAGATCGGCGTGTCGGCTGACCCGGCCAGGGTGGTCGTCAAGGCCGGGGACTGGACGTTCGACGCCCCGCTCATCAAGGCGAAGTATCCGTCGTACAAGCAAGTCATCCCGGACATGCAGGGGCTCGGCAACAAGGTGGTGTTCTCACCGCAGGACGCCAAGCGGATTGCAGAGGCCATGTCGCAGTCGGCGTCGAGGTCATGGGGGCACATGGAGCCGGTGTTCGTCCTAAAGGAGAAGGACGGCGTGGTGGTCATCAGGGACGACGCCAAGTTCACGGCGGTTGTGGAGGCCAAGGCCGAGGTCACGGGGATGAAGGAGGGCGACGTACTTTCCATCGACCGGCGCACTTTGCTCGACGCCTTCAAGCTCGGGTTCAGAACGATTCTTTTCAGTTCCCCCAGCTCGCCCATGGTCGCCATGGGGGAAGACCAGGGAGACCTGACGCTGATGCCGCTGACCCAGGCCGACCCGGCGAAGGTCAAGGGTGTCGTGGACACCTGGAGGCGGGAACATGGCGGGAAGGTCGAAGAAGTGATTGAAGTCAAGGAACAACCCAAACAGGAGATCAAGATGCACGAGTTCAAACCGCAGTCCTTGGAGAAGCAGGTCGAGGCCGTCAGGAACGAGGAGCGGGAGAAGACCGCCGAGGGGCTGCGAGTCATCGGCACGGAGAAACAGGTCGAGACGTTCGATGACTTGCTGGAGTTCGTCACGGAGCTCAAGGCCGCCATGGGGCAGATCAAGGACATGGTGAACGCTCTGCCGTCGAAGGTGCGCGACGTGCGCCGCGGCGTCAAGGACAAGGAGCGCGACTACGAGAACGCCAGGGTCGCCATCATGCAGCTCCGCAAGGTGTCCGGGTTCTGAGCCCGGCACGATTAAGCCAGCCCCGTCCTCCGTCATGGGGGACGGGGCTTTTCATTTCAACCTGTCCACCAAAGAGGTTAATCCATGAGTCTCTACGAGGTCGTCGTGTCCGTCATGAACCACGGAAAGGAGCTCGGGCGGACGGTCGTCCGTCTCCGCGCCAGCAGCCGTTTCGACGCGGCCATCAGAGCCGAGTCGTCCATCGAGGGCAGCTACGGCAAGTCCAGCTACGGGCGTTTCGTCAAGGTCGAGCCCCTCAGCGAGGCCGAGTTCTCGGCTCTGGCCGTCGCCTGACAACAACACCAAAGCACAGGAGATCGGCATCATGCTGAAGCTCAACGCCTCATACTCGAAGAAGGTTCCCGCCGACATCGAATTCAGCTCCAAGAGCTTCCACGCCTCGCTGGAGGTGGAACTGTCGGACGCCATCACCCCGGAGGGCATCAAGGCCAAGATCCACGAGACCTTCGAGCTGGTCCGGGCTTCCGTCGAGAGCGAGATCAACAGCGTCCCCGCCCAGCAGCGGCAGGCGGCTCCCGTCAACAACCAGGCGCCCGCCCAGTCCAGGCCGTTCCGCGGCAACCCGGCCAACTCCGACGCCCCCGCCAGCGAGAAACAGTTCAAGCTGCTCTTCGACTTGGGCAACCGCGCTGGCGTCAGGATCAACGACCTCGCCCGGGAGCGGTTCAACGTCGGAGGCTATGGCCAACTCTCGAAAGGCCAGTGTTCCCAGTTGATCGACGAGCTGGTCAGGCTGAGCGACAAGGCTGCGTGAACCTTGTCTCCGGCGGCCAGGCTGCCGCTTGACCATGGCTATTTGGGTTCAAGAACAAGGAGGATCAAATGCCTACCTTATCGGCGTTGCGGCAAGAGCCGCACCATTCGTATTCGAGCCTCAGCACCTTCCTCTCTATCTGCCCGTTGCAGTACGCCTTCCGTTACATCTACAAGCTGGAGCCGGAGCGGACGGGCGTCAGCCTACCGTTTGGTTCCGCGTTCCATGGTGCCCTCTCCTGGCTTGCGAACCGCCGCAAGCAGGGCGAATCCTCCAAGCCGGAGGAGCTTGCCGGTGTGTTCTCGGAGTGCTGGAAGGCCGAGAGCAAGCGGACGGTCGGCCTCACGTTCAAGTCAAACGAGGAGTGGGACGAGTTGAACGCCCTTGGCCGGAAGATGGTCGCCGCCTTCCACGAGGGCTGGAGCGAAGATGAGGAGGTAGTTCAAGTTGCCCGCGCCTTCAGCGTCCCGATCATCGACGCCGACGGCGAGCCTGTCTCGGACAAACCGCTCATCGGGGAGATCGACCTCGTCATCAAAGACAAGGACGGCGACACGGTGCTCGTGGACTGGAAGACCTCGGCTACCAAGTGGCCGGAGGGCAAGGTGTACTCGCACATGCAAGCCACCTGCTTCACCTACGGCTGGAGCCGCCTCACCGGTGACAATCCGCTCTTCCGCTTCGACGTGGTGACCAAGACCAAGAAGCCGTCCTACGAGACGCTCGCCACGACCCGTCGTGAGGACGACTTCAACCGTCTGGCGGAGCTGGTCAGGGTGGTGGAGCGGGCCATCGCCCACGACGTGTTTTATCCCATGCACGGCGGCTACGCCTGCAAGGACTGCCCCCACTCCGGCGCCTGCGCCAACTGGCACCGCAACCAGGCGCGCTATCTGCCCTTGGCTGCCTAGAAGCGGCCAGGGCAAAGCGAAATCTTAACCCACAATTGAAAGGACTATGATCATGAGGCACAACAGTTTGATGCTGGACAGCGGGACGGCCCGTGTGAGCCGTCAGGACTTGACGCGGGTGCCCACGCCCTACTCCACGCCCACCTGGAGGCCGGTGCCGCACCATCGGGTGGCCGAGCTGGTCGTCAACGAGGCCGAGAGCCGGGGCTACTGCATCGTCTCCGAGGAGTACGGCCTCAACCCCGCCGGGACGAAGCTGTTCGGCGTGCTGCGCTTCCACCCCCAAGGACACCCGGAGTTCAGCCGGGCGCTGGGGCTGCGCAACTCCCACGACAAGAGCTTGGCATTGGGCTTGACGGTCGGCGTCTCGGTTTGCGTTTGCTCGAACCTTGCCTTCGGCGGCGAGACCACTGTCACGAGGAAACACACCTCCGGGATCGAGGTTGACGGGCTGGTGCCGTGGGCGTTCGACCAGCTCGCCCCGCAGTACGAGCGGCTGGAGACCAACATCGAGAGGATGAAGGGGAAGTCTCTCTCGTTGGACGCCGCCCGGCTCCTGGCCGTCAAGGCCGCGGAGCTCGACGCCATCCCCAGTTGCGACGTGGTGCCGGTGTTGAAGGAGTACCGGAGCCCCCGGCACGAGGAGTTCGCGCCCCGGACGGTCTGGAGCCTGTTCAACGCCTTCACCGAGCTGGCCAAGAAGTACAGCCCGCCGAGGGCCGACAAGTGCTATAGGCGGCTGGCCGGGATGTTCGACCTGGATTGAAAGGCGGAACGTTGGAGGTGGCCAGCCTACGGCTGGTTGCCTCCGGCGGCCAGGCTCTCGCGCCTGGAGGCGACCACTTGACCAGGTATATTTGAACCCTTAACGGAAGTGAGAGCTATGAGTTTTATGGAGGATTTCATCAAGAACGGCTCAAAGGGCA